>Ga0196964_10000235_pt1 | contig 41245 bp, 38 predicted proteins | sample S1_10metaG_FD_148615 | JGI IMG/M metagenome (GOLD analysis project Ga0196964, IMG submission 148615) | Soil microbial communities from Anza Borrego desert, Southern California, United States - S1_10 | ecosystem: Environmental > Terrestrial > Soil > Desert | place: USA: California | collected...
ATTCTAGATGGCTGGTTGCATGACGGATGGCAGCGACTCAATGCCAGCGTCGATGTTCAACCGGAGATCGTGTTCGTTGAAGATGATCAGCAGATAACCGAGCGCTTCGATGCCGAGCCCAAACGTGTCGCCGGCTTAAATACATGGAAACGCCTCCGGGAAGAGTGGCAGAAGAGCGAACGCCCGGTCGTCGAAACGCAGAAACTGTTTGAACAATTGTATTCGTTACATGCCCGGCTTCAGCGTGAAGGCGAGCGACTGGAATTACTTGTCGGCGACGGGATGCTGCAGTGGTACCAAAGCAGCGGCAACATTCGGCACCCTTTGTTGCTGAAGCGTGTTCAGCTTGAATTCAATTCTGCGATTCCGGAGTTCACCGTTTTAGAAACGGTGCATGCTCCCGAGTTTTACAGCGCGCCATTCCGCATGCTTCAGGACGTTAACGCGAACGCAATCCGTGATTTTCGCGAGGAGGTTGCGACTGGATCAGTTCATCCACTTGAAAAAGATAGCACGGACAACTTCCTCAAGAGATTAGCCTCAACGCTCTCATCTAAAGGCATATTTGCAGATGCTCCCGTCGCCAAGTCGCCCGAATTTCCGCATCTAAGCCGGCAGCCTGTGCTTTTCTTGCGGAACAGGACGGCGGGGTTTGCCGTAGCGATTGAAAGCATTCTTGAACATTTAGCCAGCGCAACAGAACTCCCATCGTCGCTATTGCGCATCGCTGGAATTGAACCACCGCTCGACGCCGATGAGTCGAGCAGACCTGATCCGCTGATGGTCGCAAATGAAGATTCACAAGTTCTATTCAGCAAGCCAGCCAACATTGAACAGCTTCAGATTGCACATCGACTCGGAAAGTATGGCTCTGTTCTGGTCCAGGGACCTCCTGGCACAGGCAAGAGTCATACGATTGCAAATTTACTTGGGCATCTGCTCGCCCAGGGAAAAAGCGTTCTCGTTACCAGCCACACAACGAAGGCGCTTCGCGTTCTGCGAGAGCATGTAGTCGCTGACCTGCGCCCATTATGTGTCAGCGTGCTTGAGAGCGATCTCGATAGCCGCAAGCAAATGGAGGATGCAGTCTCCGCAATTGCCCAGCGGCTGACTTCAGACGACGCGGATACTCTCTCGGCCAAGGCGGCACGTCTGAGCAATGAACGCCAGACTCTTCTAGCGCGAATTCGCGAACTACGCCAACAGCTCGTTGAGGCGCGTGCGGGCGAATACCGCGAAATCACGATAGACGGAAAGGGAATTCTGCCCTCCGAAGCGGCGAGAGTTGTGACGGCAGGCATCGGAAAACACGATTGGATTCCGGGGCCGCTGACTCATTCCGCACCGCTGCCAGTCACAGAGGGTGAGTTGATTGAGTTGTACAAGACCAACGGTGAGGTAAGCAGCGAAGATGAGTTGGAGCTCAATTCTGCTTTACCCTCCCCCGCCGAGCTAATGCCGCCGAAAGAGTTTGCGCAACTCGTTAAGGAACGGGAGCAGCTCCAGAGCAAAGATTTGTATTTCCGAAAAGAACTATGGGATAACAGGGTTCCGGTAGCAACTCGCACAGCATTGCGGGAATTGCTGGCGAAGCTACAGGCCGCCACAAATGAGCTGTCGGAAAAAGAATCCTGGCGATTACAGCTTATCGAGATTGGCCGGGTTGGCGGCGCACAGCGGGAGCCCTGGGACAAGCTTATTAAAATGGTTCGCGCGCTAAACGAACAGGCCGCAGCCACACAGGAGACTATTTTTGAGCACGGACCGAAACTGCCGGAACATCTGCTGATCGAAGAGCAAATCACAATTCTGGAGGAAGTGATTCAGCATACCTGCGCAGGAGGGCGCCTTACCTGGTTTACTCTCCTCACCAGATCGAAATGGAAGAGACTGATTCAAGCATCCTCTGTTTCCGGGCGTGCGCCGAATTCGCAGATCGAGTTTGAGGCGCTCAACTCATTGGCGAAACTAAAAGCGGCCCGCCTGCGTGTTGCCGAACGCTGGTCTCGAATGATGGAATCGATCGGCGCAACCGAATGGGGAAAGTTGAGCGATACGCCTGAAAAGGAAGGCGCCTCGTTTGCAATTATTCTAGAGGACTGCCTGGATTGGCAAGCCAAAACTTGGGAACCGCTGCTCTCGGAGCTTAAGCGCTGTGGATTCCTATGGGATAAACTTGCGCGCGAAATTGATCCAGCTTCAGCAAAAGAGTTTCAAGTACTGCGTTGGAAACGAATCGTTCATGACAAACTTCCACAAATTTTTGAATCACGCATCGACTTACTGACGAATGCTCATCTTCAGAAAGCTTTTTCAAAACTTCTGGAAACCATAGAATCCTTTAATACCGGACACACGACAGCGAGCGTGATAACGCAGTTACGAACAGCCGCAAAGAACGCCGAAACGCAAGCCTATTCAGATGCTGTAGAACGTTTGGCGGATTTACATCGTCGCTCCAGCGCACTCCACCGTCGCCGAGAATTGCTTGGAAAGATTGAGCCCTCAGCACCCGCTTGGGCAAGCGCCATTCGCAACAGAGTCGCACCACACGATGCGCCTGCGATGCCAGGAACCGCAAACGACGCTTGGGTCTGGCGGCAACTCGACCAAGAGCTTCGGCGCAGGTTGAGCGTATCATACGAGGAGCTGCAGAAGCAACTCGAGTCGCTAACAACAGCGCTGCAACGGTGTACGACCGCGTTTGTGGATAGTCTTACGTGGGCAGGACAAATTAGCCGGACTAATCTGCACAGCAAACAAGCGTTAATGGGCTGGCTGAACACTGTTAAAGCGCAAGGAAAGCGAACAGGTAACAAAGCCAGGTTGCTAAAGCTTGAAGCAGAAGCGCGTAGGCTGATGTCCGATTGCCAGCAAGCCGTGCCGGTATGGGTCATGCCGTTGTCGCGCGTAGTTGAAAACTTCAATCCTGGCCGGCAGCGATTCGACGTTGTGATTATTGACGAGGCCAGTCAGGCGGACGTAATGGCTCTGGTTGCATTGTACTTTGCAAAGCAAGTCATCATTGTCGGCGACCATGAACAGGTAAGTCCAACGGCGGTAGGCCAAAAGGTCGACGAAGTTCAGCAGCTCATTGAAATGTACCTCAAGGACATTCCAAACCGTCTTCTCTATGACGGAAAAATGTCTGTCTATAACCTCGCTCAGCAGTCGCTTGGGGGCTTGATATGCCTTCGCGAGCATTTCCGCTGCGTACCTGAAATCATCCAGTTCAGCAATAGGCTGTCGTACAACGGGAATATTCTGCCATTGAGGGACGGTACCAGCGTTTCAATCAAACCACCGGTTATCGAGTACCGGGTTGAGGGGGCGGCCAAGGACGGAGACGTCAATGATCTGGAAGTTCTTGCGATTGCCTCGTTGTTAATTGCCTGCTCAGAACAACCTGAGTACCGCGATAAGACCTTCGGCGTTATTTCTTTGCTGGGCGAAGATCAAGCCGTCGAAATTGACACATTACTCAGGAAGCATCTGCATCCCGCTGCATACGACCGGTTAAAGATTATCTGTGGCAATCCGGCTCAATTCCAAGGCGATGAACGTGACGTAATGTTCTTATCCATTGTGGATGTTCCTTCCGAAGGGCCGCTAACCTTGAAAGAAGCAGGTCTCGACGACATGTATAAAAAGCGATTCAATGTCGCCGCCAGTCGTGCTCGCGACCAAATGTGGATTGTCCACTCTCTAAACCCACACACCGACCTGAAGCCCGGAGATCTTCGAAAACGGATCATCGACTTCGCCCGCAATCCTCAGAATGAAGCAGAAGTGTTAGTAGAAGCGAAGACAAAAACAGAGTCTGAGTTCGAACGCCAGGTTTATCTTCAATTGCAGTCTGCTGGCTTTAAGGTCACGCCGCAGTTTAAGGTGGGCGGCTATCGACTGGATTTCGTTATAAGCGGTGATTCTGATTCACGGGCCGCCTTGGAGTGTGATGGAGACCGTTACCACCCAATAGAAAAGCTGCCGGAGGATATGGCGCGGCAAGCTATTTTGGAAAGACTCGGATGGAAGTTCATTCGAATTCGCGGCTCGGAGTATTTCCGTGACCCTGCAGCCACGATGCAGCAAGTGCAAACCCGCCTTTCTGCGCTGGGCATTATTCCTTCCGCTCAGAGGAAAGAATCAGAAAGTCCGAAAGTGGCCGACGAGATTATCGCAAGAATTACCAGGCGTGCTGCGGAACTAAGGAATCAATGGAATCCGCCAGCAGACGAACCCATAGTACAGCCAAGTTCAACGCCATCCGATCCACCCGACGTCGTTAACCGAAGCGAACTGCTGCAGCAGGCCCCTACTGACTTAAAAGCACGGCAGTCGGCGATGACGCAATCGCGTTTTGTTTTAAAAGCCGCCCCTAAACCTGAAAAACGAGATCCCAAGCGTGTACTTCGCGATTGCCTTGAGGAATTGATTGATCATTCATTCAGAAAATGCGCCGGCTGCCGCGCAGAAGCACGCCTTTATATAGGTAAAAAGGGCCCCTTCATGGAGTGCGTGAAGTGTAAGGAGCGACTGAGCATATCGGCCACCGACGTCGCAAAAGCGCTCACGAGAACGGGCGCAAAATGCCCTGAGTGCAAGAGCTCAGTTACAGCATACGACGACATGAACGGGTCAGTCATTCGGTGTTGCGAACGTGGACATCGATTAAGGGTGGAGCTATTGTTGCTCTAAGCATTCTAGTCACAGAAAAGGGCTTGGCTTAGCCAAGCCCCTTCTTTGCATGAAAACTATCGTGAAGGCACTAGGGCCTGCTGCTCCGGATGCGACAATGCCGTTTGTAGATTGAACGATTCGTTCAGCAATAAGTTCACTGCATCACACGTCCGCTTCAGCACATCCATGCACGCCTGCGTCGGTGAAATCCCTGCTTCGCTGGCGTACGCCCTCACATAGTCAAAGCAGCCGCCGCGATCGGACTCATGAGCCAGGCCCAGCGCTTCAAGCAGAACGGCTCCCCCTAGTTCTGCAACGGTCTCAGAGCGCCAGTGCTGGCCGCGTTCTTTCAGGTTTCCCAGGCGGTCGTCAGCCGCATGAATGAGCTCGTGTGCCCAGGTCGAAAGGTTCTTCACACCCAGCGCAATGGCTGTATTGCGCTGATACTTTCCCAGCGGTGAACCCTTGGCGCCGTCAAACGCATCGACTTTCAGCCCCCAGGCGCGCGCAACTTCAATAAGTGGCAGCGAGTCCAGCCAGGCTGTCACAGCCTCATCTGTCTTCGGCAGTTCCTTCCCTTCGGTGCTTTCGACGGCAAACACAGGCGCCGTCTTGAATCCAATCAACACGGATAGAGTCTGTTCTTTTCCTGTAACGGCGTCAGTCACCGTGATGGATTTCATCAGCGGCACGAGAATATCAAAGGCGTGTGAACCTTTCTTCACCCAGCGGCTGGCCTCCTGCCACTGGCGAAATCCTCGTGCGTCGTGGGTGCCGTTGAGCACGCAGAGCAGCTGATTATTCCAAGACCATTTGCGGCAGGGTACGCCGTCCTGCCGGCGGATGAATACAGGCGCTAGAGCCTTGGGAAGATTGCCAGTCTTGAACGCTTCCACGATCTGCTGAGCCGCTGCTTCTGCCTTGCCATAGAATTTCATAAATCTCTCTCCCCGTTTTCGAATGATCTGCGCTTTGGTCTCTTGCTACGCAGCAAGAGCAGCCTCGCGCTTGCTCTTGCTAAAGAGCAAAGTCAGCCGGGGGCGGGATAGAGGAAGAGTCCAGGCGGGGACCCGAAAAAAAGTTACGGAGGAACCCGCAGGGTGCGAAAAACGGCCTGATGGTTTTGCAGCACTTTATTTCGGGGTGGAGGCCTTGACGCTTCCGGCCCCCGGCTAACGGCGAAAGTGCTGTACCACCGCTATCGCCGCCAGACCCGAAGGAGCCTTTTTAGCGTCGCGCAGACCAATTAATGTTCAGTTCAGTTGTTAGACATGAGACGAACTTAAGAACTGGGCGCAAATGCGAAGCTGAGCCTGCCTGCTGCAGTGGCGGAAAGACGAACGATTCAAACCATGTGTGCGTAAGCGCGTGTTCTGATTGTACAAGAGGTGAAGGCTAGGATCAGATCGCGGGAGACACAGAGTACGTTACGATGCTTGTGAACGCTGTCTGCGTGCGAGCCATTCCTGAGCGCCTTTGGCGATGTAATCCGCGCTGACATCGGGACTCAAGAACACAAGTGAGGGAGGCGCGGGCACGGTTACTTTCACGCCACTTTTTAGCTGTAGATCCAGCATCCAGCCTCGAAAGCGTGCATCATCCTCAAAGTCATAGCGTGGCTTTACTGCGACAATCTCGTTATACATAAGCCCTCTGGATGATTATTTTAAACACTGTTCTTTGAACACCAAACGTGGCAACCGCAACGCTGACACTTTACGAGCGAACAGAGTGTGCCAACCTTGTGCGGTGATTCGGTGGACGAGTTTTTATATTTGCAGTTTGAACAAACCCATAACATTTTTTGCACGGAACTTTCAGCGCACTCAACGATCGCGTACTCCGCATGCTTGGAACGACGCTTGAAAGGTCTAAGTGTTTCTTTCGTCAGCAGGCTCCGAAACCCTTTTCTGGATATAATCACGTGATCTAAAAGAGGATAGCCAAGCAGCAGGCCGGCCTTTGCAATTTCTTCCGTCGTCTGAATGTCAGCCGTGCTTGCCTCTAGCGAGCCCGACGGATGGTTGTGCACCAGGAAAATCGAGCTTGCCTCAGTCTCTATGGCTCCGTGAAAGGCCTCGCCGATTCGAAGTGTGACGCAGTCGCTGCTTCCTACGGCCAACAAATTCCAGTACACCAGCCGGCACTTGCAATCCACCGTCCCGACGATCATGACTTCCCGTTCCAAGTGCGCCATTGCCTCAAATGAGGCGGCGATGTGGGCGGCAGACTTAATCTCGGGACAGTTGTCGGCGCCAAGCAGACTTTTCAAATCCTGGCCCAGAAGAATCGGTGCGCTGAATTGGGGAGGCAAAGCGTTTGCTTTTTGATCACTTACGTCCTGTTTAAGAAACATTCGAGGCTCCCAAAGTTGCCCTGCATGATGAACGCTCATGAATCGAGAATGGCCGAGTCAGGCAAACACTGGGCTCAACTTCGTACAATTCGCAAAAACAGGAATGATGAGGACTTACAGGACGCAAGATGAGTTTTTCGAGATTGTCCTGCACAGTGTTTGTGCAAGCAGTGCACCGGTCTGTGCAGGTGCACAGTGCAAAAGAGGCCATCGTTGCGATGAATAGCAAAACGGAAGAGGCTGCCTAATGATTAAGCGAACGTGCACAATATTGGTCGCCGATGACGACAGGTTTGTTCGTGATGACATTGCCGATCTGCTCAAGCCGTCTGGGCATGATCTGCTGTTCGCTGCGACTGCGGCCGAGACCTGGAAGATAGTCGAGGAAGAGAAACCCGACCTCGTACTATTAGATTTAAAATTCCCCGACCTTAATAACCTGAGCCTCCTTTTACAGATCCGCCAGGAGGTACCACTAACTCAGGTGATTGTCGTGACGAGTCAGTCTGGTGACGTGGCGCAAGTTGTCCAAGCCATAAAGATGGGTGCGTACGATTATATCGCTAAACCCTTCAATCCGGATGAACTCCTCAATCGCATCGACAAAGCCCTTGGAATGCAGCAGCTAGTGAAATCACAGGAATACCTGCTGAAGGAGATTGAAGAGAAGGCAGGTATCACCCAGCTTGTCGGTGATAGTCTTTTGATGAAGCAGACACGAGAGCAGATTCGTAAGCTGGCCGACGCTGATGGATGTGTTCTCTTGCGCGGTGAAAGCGGCACAGGTAAAGAAGTTGCCGCACGAGCCCTCCACTACCTTGGAAAACGGCGCGACCAGCCTTTTGTGGTTGTTAACTGCGCCGCTATACCCGAGTCGCTGACGGAATCTGTCCTCTTTGGCCACAGGAGGGGCGCTTTCACAGGGGCGGTCGACTCAAGTAAAGGTAAGTTCGAAGCTGCTGAGGAAGGTACGATTTTCCTGGACGAGATCGGCGACATGCCTATTTCTCAGCAAACATCTCTCCTTCGGGTTCTGGAATACCGCACTTATACACCGGTCGGTGAGACACGAGAGCGGGAATGCAAAGCCCGTTTCATATTGGCAACCAACCGGGACCTGCGCGAAAGCGTCAATGAAGGTACCTTCCGCGAAGACCTGTATTACCGAATCAATGTTGCATCAATAACGATGCCGCCACTGAAGGCGCGCCATGAAGATATTCCCCATTTGGCGCACCATTACTGCCGTGTGCTCGGAGCAGAAATGGGGCGCAAGTACATTCGACTTCATCCCACTGTTGAGGAGCTGTTCAGTCGTCACGACTGGCCGGGCAACGTTCGTGAACTCAAGAACGTGCTGGAAGGTGCGATGATGTTGCTCGATCACGGCCGGGATGAAATCACATTGCAGGATCTTCCTGCAGAATTGCTCGCTACTGGAGGTGATGCCTTAGGGCAGGCCCGCTCGGCTGGGGATCTTCGGGAAAAAGAAGAGCTCATCCGAATTCTAAAACAATGCCACGGGAATCAGAGCCAGGCCGCAAAGATGCTCGGATATCACCGCAATACCATTCGCAGCAAAATACGCTATTACGGAATTAGCGATCTGGCTTAGCCATCCATTTATGCCGCAGAGATAGGAGGTTCGCCCTTGATTAACGACTTGGATCTGGCATTAGCGATGCATTCTCGTATGAAAGTCCGAGAGCTGGTGGTGACCGAAAAGGTACTTTTAGAAGTTCTGCAGGAACTCTCAGGAAGTGGCTACGGCAGAGCATGCCTCAACATGCGGCAGAGCGGAAGTAGTTATCGATTCTTACACAAAGTGTACTGGCGCGGCCTGACGTTCATTCATCTGTCCAATGAAGAGATTGGCGATCGCCACAACGTTGTGTAAACCGCAAGGCATTACAGACGGAATGCGCGGCGCAGGAAGACTGCGCTGAGCACGGCGCTAAGGACGGCATCAAGTTCGCACTGCCGTCCTGTATCGAAGGACGAATAGGTATCCAGAAGACGCTTAACCCTGCAACTGTCAAAGAAAGGTATGGAATCGAGTTCAGAGCTCCGCAGCGTATCCTCGACGAGTGTCTTTAGCGGGCCGTTCTGCCGGAGCATTGTGGGAGCGGCGAAGGGGTGCTTTTCCCGGCTATAGACCTCTTCGGTAATGAAGGGCCGTGCCGCTTCGCGAAGCACAAACTTTTCAGTCATCCCCCGAATTTTCTGTTCTATCGGGTATTGAACGACCTTTTCGACTAACTGATGGTCGAGAAACGGCAAGCGTCCCTCTAAGGAGTGAGCCATTTCCATCCGGTCGCCTAAGAAGCTCAAGATGTAGTTCGGGAGCCATGTTTTCGACCACAGATACATGGACTGATTCACAGGATGGCGGCGGGCCATTTGGCCTTGAACGTCTATTTCGTTCAGAAACACGCGGTAGGGGTTCTGCTGTGAGAACTCTAACGAGAAGTCAACCGAGAACAGTTGCTGCAGCGTGATACTGATTCCAGCCGTACACTCCCATAGGGAAGGTGAATAGCCCAGGAGCCTGACGGCCTGTTCAAGCTTCTCGTTTGAGAGGCTCGCCTTTTCAAGCCCTTTGTAGACTGAATTATTCGTCTGCAGCTTCTGAAGCAGCAACTGCGCGTCGGAAGCGGACTTACCGCACAGCAGGTTATCACGCTTGAAATGCGGATAGCCGCCAAAAACCTCATCTGCGCCTTCGCCGGTGAGCACAACTTTAAAGCCGGCAGATTGCACAGCGCGGCTCAGCAGGAACTTGGCAACACCATTTGAGTTAAAGGCAAGTGTCTCGCTCTGAGCTATTGCTGCTTCGAAATTGTCGGCAATGTCGCGGTCGCTTACTGGAATCAGCGTGAGATTTGATTCGACAGCGGAGGCTGAGCGCTCAGCAATCGGACCTTCGTTATAGCGTTCTCCTTCAAAGGCCAGCGCAAACGCAGAGACCGGCTTACTTGAATGCCGCGCGGCCATACCTAACACTGCTGATGAATCGAGTCCTCCGCTGAGATAGCAGGCCACTGGGACATCCGCTTCGAGTCGCACCTTAATGGCGTCTTCCGTTGCGGCCGCGACTTCATCCGCATATTCCTTGTCGGATTTCAATGCGCTGGGAGAGCCTTCCGGATAATTAAAGTCCCAGTATTGACGAGTCAGTAACTCTCCGTTGGATGCCAGCATGAAGTGGCCGGCAGGAACCTGCTTGACTCCTTTAAAAAGGGTTTGGCTCTGTGGCATGACAAAATAGGAGTTTTGAAAAATCGATTCGCGGTCCCAACTGGCGGGAACACCGGCCGCAAAGAGAGCCTTGACCTCAGACGCGATATGCAGTTTTCGCTGATGCCACGCGTAGTACAGCGGCTTGATGCCAAAACGATCACGAGCAATGAACAGCCGGTTATTGGGCTCATCCCAGAGGGCAAACGCAAATTCGCCACGCAGATGCCTCAGGCAACTGGTCCCATATTCTTCATAGAGATGAATCAGAATCTCGCTGTCCGAATGCGTTTTGAACTGATGGCTCTGAAGCTCCAGTTGCGTGCGGATTTTCTTATGTCCATAAAACTCGCCATTCACGACAGCATGTATGCGATTGTCTTCGCTTGAGAGCGGCTGATTCCCTGAGACTAAGTCAATGATGCTCAGACGAGCGTGTCCCAAGCCCACTCTCTGATGGGGCGCGATCCATTGCCGGCGCACTTCAGGTCCGCGATGTGTCAGCCGCGCGGTTAAGGATTCCAACTTCTCAGCGGAGACAGGCTCATACTGGGAGAGCATCGCGACGATTCCGCACATTTAGATATTCTCCTCAACTGAAGTGGGCTTCTTTGCAGTTAAGAGATAGAACCCGCCGGCGTATGTTCTGCCGACGCTGATATCGCTGAACCCGGCACTCTCGGCTAATTCACGGAGCTCAGTTTCGGTGAAGCGATGATAGCCCTGCCAGTCAGGCAGTTTCTGTAGCGCTTGGTTGTAGTGCAGGATCTTTAGTAAAGCGGGCAGCTTCAATAGCTCTGCAAGCACCTCTCGCCAGGATCTCTTGCCTAGAACATCTCTCAGGTGCTTTCGGAGCAGGCCAAAATTGCTTTTCGTCGGTGTCGCCACGGTAATCACAGCTAAGCCGCCTGGACGAAGGATCCGGCGAAACTCACTCATTGCGACCTTGCAGCCGTTCTTGCTTAGAGCGAAGAGCACGCTTGCGCAGCATACCGCATCGTATTCGTTGTCTTTTAGCGGCAGAGGCTCTTCCAGGGATGCTTTAAGCACTCTTGCAAGCGGATTCTTCTTCTTGTGAACTTCCAGTGCGGACGCTGAGACATCGCAGGAGAGTACGTCTGCGCCGCGACTGGCGAGCAGCTCGGATAAGTTGCCTGTGCCGGAGCCTGCATCCAGAATCTTCATTCCCGGACTGGGATCTACACGCTCTGCAATATCGTTTATGTTTCGTGTGTAGCTGTCGACGGTGTTTAAGTAATCGTACGAGCGCATGTACCTATCCCAGATGTAATGCGCACGCTTTGAAACAGGCAGATCATTTTCTAAAGAAGCACTTTGCACACTGGCCTCCTAACACGCCCGCAGAACAAGAGCGGCGTTGTTGCCGCCTTGGCCAAGTGAATAAACAACGGCGTTTCGCACTTTCATCGCGCGAGCCTCGTTTGGCACGTAGTCCAGATCGCAATCGGGATCGTTCTCTTCGTAGTTGATCGTTGGAGGCACCGCGCTGTCTCTAATAGCCATGGCTGAAGCTGCAGTTTGCAGAACACCTGCAGCTCCCAGGGGATGGCCAATCATCGATTTGATGGAACTTACGGCGAGCTTGCTTGCGCGCTCCCTGAAAACACGCTTAACCATGCGTGTTTCACGAATATCGGTCCAGCGCGATGACGATCCATGCGCACAGTAGTAGTCGACATCCTCGGGCGAGCACTTGCCGCTTGATAGCGCTTTCTCGATGGCTTTAGCGCCCGGCTCCTCGGATTTTCCGACATGTGCCATCGAAACGGCTTCGCTGCTGGCGCCATAGCCGGCGACTTCGCAATAGATCATCGCTCCACGAGCTTTGGCGCGCTCGTAGTCTTCAAGGACCAAGACGCCAGCGCCATCGCTTAATACATAGCCGTCTCTTTGTCGATCAAATGGCCTGGACGCGTGCACCGGATCATCATTTCTGCGCGACAAGACGGCTCCATTGCCAAACGAGCCGACCATAAACGGGGTGACACCTTCGTCGACTCCGCCGGCAAGCACGCAGGAGGATTGGCCGTGCTGAATTAGTCGCATTGCGTATCCGATGGCGCAGGTGCTGGATGAGCATCCTGTACTGACGTTGACGACTTCTCCCTTGAGACCAAGATCAATGCCAATCTGAATCGCAGGGGCTCCCGGGTTGGCGAGCATCGGTGCCGATGGGGCCGCTGCTGAGGGCCCTTGTTCCTTGACGACTATTGCCTGTTGCTGAAACACCTCGAGCCCAGGGCATGCAACGCCCATCACGACGTCTATCGAATCGGGTGCTTCTTTCAATAAGTCGATGTGCGCATCTGCAACAGCCTTCCTGGCCGCCAGGATGCCCCACTTGGCGATGTCTGGCATTTCAGCAAGACGGCGTGCAGAGAGTTTTAACTCCTGCTCGTCGATGGCAATCTCGCCACCGATTCGAACCGCATAATTAGAGGTGTCGAATTTCTTTATCGGGGCTATACGGCAAATGCCGCGGAGCGCGTTTTCAAAGAATTCGCGCGCATCATTTCCAAGCGGCGTTATGAGACCCATTCCCGTGACGACAACACGTTTGTCCATAAGCCAGATTCCAAAGAGTAAATTGGCTTAAGACAATTCGCATGCCGAATGAGTACAAGATGCCCGTACCATAGGCACAACTTTTAATTTTGAGTGTTCTTCTAGCGATGAGCCTGCACAGAAATGGGCAGGGTTGTGCACACCTTCGTGCTACATCAAACGAGCTTAAGATGCAGTTTCATTTCTCTTTCGAAAATTTCTGCATCCAGCGGTTTTGGAATGCATCCATGCAGCTCGAGGCTCAAGGCCTCCTCAGCTTTATGAATTTCCAGCTGGCCTTCTGAAAGGACGATCATACGAATCGCACGCAGACTCTTGAGAGCGCGAAGTTTTTTCATCAGACGCCAGGAATCTACGTGGGAGGAATCGGCCAACACGAGACTTGGCTGAAAACGCTGTGCTTTCAGGACGGCATCATCAAGCCCCGTTGCAATGATCAGTTCAAAGCCGTTTTTTGCCAGAACCTCCGATGCCGTGTCAATCGATGGGGAATCGAGTCCGAATGAGAGAATCTTTGCCTTTGGATTTGAACGAGCCTCAATGAATCTCTGCAGATCCGCCGCTTGCACTTTCCAGTAACCGTTCGGAAGTTTCACAGCGGGCAAGTTCCGTTGGTATATCCATTGCTTTACCGCCTCTCCAGTAATGCCCAGCATGGAAGCCACTTGGTTTGGAGACAGCGTCCCAGAGTATGCGCTGTTTTTTTCCCGAGTTGTGACAAAGGTGCGGCTCGACGTGAGCTTTTTCGGCATACAGACTCCTTGTGCAATAGTGTGTGGCTATTGTAGGGGAGGATTAAGCTTTGAAGCAACAAAAAAGTGCACCAAGGAGCAGGGCCACGGAGAACATCGCATGATGAACCAGCTTGAGGGTAAAGATCGAATCGAGTTCTGGGATCTGTTGCAGCGGAAGTTTCGTTCCGGGAATCCTGCAGCGCTTGAAACCTCTGATGTCATGCGAGCTCGGCAGTTATTGGGTTCAGATGACCGGAATTCCGCCGTCGAATTCGTTCTGTATTTTCAATCCCTTAATCAGTACATGTTGATCTCGGGATTTGAGTGGGCCGTCGGATGGGTGGAGTTCACCTATAAGCGGGCTGGTGCAGTCGCCGAACTCCGCGCGGCTCAGATAGCTTTTGATTTTTGGATAGCTAGCTGCGAGAAACTGGACGCGGGTAATACGCAGGCATTCGTTCATTTAAAAGTTGCATTTAACCCAGCCATACACAAGGCTGCTTCAGTTGAAAACATCCTCTCTCACATGCGTGAGTCATGGAAGGTAGAGCAAGCTGTCCTGGAAACGAACTTTTCACACCTCCAGACTCATCTGAATGAACGTAAAGAGTCTGAAGCTGCATTCGAAGAAAGCGTGCGCGAGGCACGAGCGGCGCACGATCTTATCCTACGGTACGTCTGGCTTTACGCGTCCGCTGTAAAGAGACAGCATGGCGAAGCGTTGGCCGAAGAAGGCTTGGCGTTCAGTCTTCAAAACTCTGCACCGTACCAAGCCGGCATGCAGTTGCTGAAAATCGTGAATCCATATCAGTTGACAGCAATACTGGCCGAACACCTGAGAGGCCATTTCTCGGGCCGCGAGCGCGAAGGGCAAGTAAAAGTTATTGAGGAGCACGACAGGTACAGGATTGAGCTAGACCCTTGCGGCTCTGGGGGCGTGATGCGGCGCGAGAATGCAGAAAAGCAACTCGCCGGTTATGAGGATTTCACGTTGCCCTCAGGCTCCACTTGGAACAAGAAGAATGTTCCGATCTACTGCGCGCACTGTGCGCAAAATGAAAGCTTCACGGCAACGATCCTTGGTAAGCCGGCATGGGTTACTAATTTCAATTCAGACGCCGATTTACCTTGCGGATGGACAGTTATGAAATAAGCATGAACGGAACATGGTTAATCATCGGTGTTATCTGGGCGCCTGATACTTAGGCCTCCCGATAGCGGCACACCGTGGGGCTACGGTATTGACGCCTAGTCGGAAGAAGCCAGGGAAGCATTGTCAGTGGTTTTCTATTCAGTTGTCGATTGTCAAAGAGCAGTAGAAGGTGTGGTCAGATCAGACGAATATCAAATCTTGCGGGATCACGCGCCGTATCTTTCGAACAATGTCCTTTGCTAATGCATCGAAGTCCTCGTCGAAGGCAGGTCTATGAACAAGCGCAGTGCATCCTTGTGAAAGCATCAGGTTGCAGCCTTTCTCCTGACTTGCTCGATAGTCTGTCCGTACCCCAATCACCGGGATACCTTTCGCAACTGCGTAACCCACTTCGAAGCATGTTCCATCGTCTGCAGACGGGCCATCGAGGATAGCAACGCACACATCGGCAGCATCGACGCCGGCAATGCAAGCTCGGTAGACATCGCGGAAGAAGCGTTTGTCGTTGAACTTCCCGTGATACTTGAAGTCCTGGGGCAGAATGACTTCGCACTGCGGCAGTTCCTGCTTGAGCGCAAGAGCCAGGCGCCGGTTGGAAGCGCGTTCGTTGAGCGAAAAGAGAGGTCCGGCCAGGTAAATACGGGTGATATTGCAATCGTCGTTCATACCGCCTCCTGAATGTTAAACGTGGCGAGAGTCTCGTCTCGTAGTGTCTTGATAACGACGCCCTGAAAGTGAAGTTCGTCTTCAGGTCCCACGGTAATCGTCTGGAATTCCTGGTTGAAGGGCACCAGCTTGAGTTCGTAATTGTCTTTGCCTTCGAGTGATTTAATGCGAAGCAGTTTGAGCGTGGCATCGCCGTTCAGTAGCACGGCCACAATCCTGCCGTCTAGCCGTTCAAAAGTAAGCTTTGGGGCAGGCCTTGCGGGGTCCTTCACGCCGAGATGGAACTCAAGTTTCTCAAGATAGACGATGTCGCCAGGAATGAGCCGCGGGTACATCGAACGGCCGCTAACGCGTAGCGCAAAGAGATTCTTCGAGCGCACTCCCGGAGGTGGTTCGATCATTTCCTCAGGCGCTTGAGTGCCAGTCACGCTGGTTGGATTGCCGGCAGGGATTTCACCCCAGAGTGGGACTTTCTCGATCGGGATCGATTCGAAAGCAGGCGCAGGCGGCGCGAATTCCTTTCCAAAGAAAGCCTGCTCATCCATGCGAATCTTCTGCAGGATCGCGCGGAACATGATCCAGTCGCGTTCGCTATGAATGTCGCCCGTTAGAATTTTGTTGATCGAGTGGCGATTGATTCCCATGGATGCCGAGAGCCAACGAGCGGAGCGGAAAGCGCCGTTCTTGTGCAGTTCTTTAAAACGCGCTTCGATCTGTTTTGAAGTCATGGCTTAAAATCCCTCTTTTGAACGAATATGTTCTACTCTGGCCAAATAGTCAATACCAAAATGGTATAAAATCGTTTGACCTGAATCGATCTGCCGTTATTATTTGATCCAGGTAGTTCACGCGCATTCTTCGCACACAACTGTAAAAATCCGCTCGTGGGGGGCGGCCGGTATCAGCGCTGGGCCTGGTACCGCCACAGTAGAGCTTGAGCACCGGCCCATCGGTGCAAGAGTGCGGAGGTACTATGCCATCACAACTTCATAGAGAATTTTTGTTCGTGGAAGAGGTCGCCGATCAGCTCGGCTATTCGTCGCGGCATATTCGCAGGCTTATAAGTCGTGGAAAAATCAGGGCTTATCGCAATGGCCGAAAATGGCGGGTGAGTCTTGCCTGCGTGCGAGAGTACCTGGTGTGGAGGGGTCGTTCCTCTATGGTATGAAACTGTACCAACTTAAAGAAATTAGCGGACATTTTTCGAGTTTGATGCGGCTATTACTTATGAGAGGAGACTGAAAACAATGGTTCGGAAACACTCAGAGAGGGAAGAGCCGGCTCTCGTGGAACCGGCAGAAGCAGCGTTAAAGCTGCAGAGACTTTTTCGAAAAGCGGTCCGAAGATTACGGCGAAGTGATTTCCATCTGCAGGCAGATATGGTTCAAGAAATGTCGCTCGCAGTGTTGGAGTGTTCAGGCCGGCATCCATTAAGTTTATATTTCAGCCGCGGGGTCTCCAGAGCGATCAGCTTTTTGCGAATGTGGACGCGAGGATCAGATAGGCACGAGCCTATCGAAGATCATTACGAAACGTTCTGGTACGACCCGGTTGAAATTGCTGCGCGCCGCGACGCGGCAATTTCAGAGCTTAAACGGCGAGGAATGGGGTTCCTGCTGGAGGAACTTTACGAACTGGAAGCGACTGCTGCTGAAGCAGCTCGCTCCGCAGCGTAGGAGGGCGAAATGCGGATCATTGTTATTGGTGCGGATGGGTCTGGTAAATCCGCAGCGGCCTCCGTGCTCGCCCGGGAACTGGGCTGCCACTACAGTGAAACGGGGAGTGTGCTTACCCGGAGGCTAGCTGACTTTTTTGCAGCAGTCACGCAGGGCAAAAAAGAAGCCAAAAAGATGTGGCGGCGGACCATTTCTTACTGCAAGAACGAGTACAGACCGGAACTGAAAGCGCTGGGAGATGTACTGACCTCAGACCGTCCATCGTATTTGATCGATAATGTCGGTCGCGCGAAGGTGATTGTCGGTCTTCGGCGTAAATGCGAGGCGCAGGCTACGATAGAGAAGTTTGGAAGGGAAAACACAATCTGGGTTCATATCTACCGTCCGGGAGCAATAGATCGGGACTTTGAGCTCCATGACTGGCCGGTGGATTTCCGTGTAACGAACTCAGGAAACCCGCTGATATTCTTACAAGTCGTGCGCAAGCTAGCCAAGATAATTCGTCATCAGTTCGCTCGTTAGTTTTCCCTCCCAAACAAAAACTCAAGCGGAACCGAATCAGTAAACGTGTGTTTGCTGAGGTGCCGTTTTGTCTCAGGAAAGCTGCCCAATGCTAGGGGCGGAAAGGACGCAAGCATGTTCGATTTTGCCGTCAAAGGGGCCGTCACGGGGTTCAATCCGAGCGCCGATGGAACAAAGTTCTACCTGAAGATCCAGCCGGCCACGCCGATGAGCGGCCTGCAGCGCGATGAGCGCCCTGGCTTGCTGGACATGACTGTTCCGGTGAGCGTGGTGAAAAACCTGTCGATCAACATGCTGGTGCTCGCACGCGGCAAGGGTGCGGTGGTGCTGCGCGACTGGCGCAATCCGCAGACCGGCAAACAGAAGGTTATCCCCAACTACCGTTTCGAAGTTGAGACCATCGAGCCAGTTAAGGCCTAGCAGTTTTGCAGTACGGCTGTGTTAGGCCTGGTGAGCCAGCCTATAAAAAACTTGCGGATCAGCCGAGTTTTTAACCCAAGTGGGAAGGAGGTGGAACATATGGGTGTGTTTGCAGCCCTGACTGTTCCGGCTGCCGACTCCACGGTAACGGACTTCATCTCCGGGGTGTACAGCCTCGGGGCTGAGTACCTGGGGGTGGCCATCGGCGCGGCGATCATCATCGTCGTGATGAAGGCCATCGTACCGTGGCTGACGCAATCGCTGCGCAGCCGGTAGTCGTGCCTTCCGGCAGAGGTGCTCTTTGCCTCTGCCGGAACACGTTTTTTTCAATGACTGGGGAGCTGAAAGCTCATGGTGACGTTCACAGCGGCAGACGTGATCGAAGGGATGGGAGTATGGCTGACGGTTTCATGGTGTCTTGTGCTCGCCGCGCACGCTACGGGTGTTGCCTTTGGCTTTGCCTGGGTTCGCTTGCTCTCGCGCGTGCTGCAGCAGTGAATCCTGCTGACAGGATCACCTCCGGCTCGATTTATAGCAACTATCTAGAGCGTGCCGATCGGGGCTACTACAAGGGCACCGTCTACGGCATGTCGGTGAAGCGCGTAGAAGTTGATGGCCACTACTACGCTAAGCTCTTCGCCCCTGGTATCGGTTCGGGCTGGTACGAAGTGGACTATGGAACGTACCGTCGTCAGCCCTTTCTATATGGTGGCTCTGAAATGAATCTTCCCAACGTTTCGGAAGCACAGGCACCTTCACATGGAATCACGCAATCGTTTCTGCGAGGGACTTACAAGCTCTTTGCAGATTACCTGGGCGTACTGATCGGTGGGGCGGTTGTGATTGTTTGTTTAAGGGCGCTGCTGGTATGGCTCAGGCAATCTCTTGGTCCGTCTCCCTTCGAACTTGAGCGCCAATTACGGGAAAAAGAAAGAGAGCGCCAAAGGCGCCGCTCAGGCGAGACGAGCAGTGAGTACGACGAAGCGTACCGCGAAGATCAGCAGCGCGAGCGCCAGCGCGACGAAGCACACTTTGAAAACTGGTACCGGGACAACGTGAGGGTCTACAGCTATGACCGGGCTGATTATTAGTGCGTGTCTTTTGTTTCATACGATTCCAGCCGTTGCTTCAGACGCTCAGTTCATCTCCGCTAACGTTCTCTCTCCAATCCGTGCCGGTCAGCCCTTTGAAATAGCATTTGAGTTTCGCAATCACGGGCAGGATGTCTGGCCGGCAGACACTCTTAGATGGCGTCTTACTCAAGGCGCTGACGTGTTCGTGCCGCTATCCGGTGCGCTGGAGCATCCTGCTGTAGCGCGAAACCAGAGTCTGGTCTTTTTACTTCAGTTTACTGCGCCTGATCAGCCAGGTGAGTTCCCGCTGCAGATTCAACTTTTCTCGGACGCAAGCGGCGACTTTTCAGGCGGCCAGTCGCAAACGCAGATGATCGTCGTTCCTGATGCAAGTCTTCAGGAACTGCTCAGCACGCTTCGTGAAATCAAGTCAGAGATCTCTGCAATCAAAACAACGTTGGGCACTACTTCCGGTCCGACGCTTCTGGAGCTAAATCAAACATGCGTCAACTACTCGTACGCTCAGTTTACCAGGTCCGTTATGAGAAACTCGACGGCACAGAGTACGTCCCGCCAGAGGGTGTTACATCATTTGTGGATGGAACGCTGCGAGGCCGGCACACGTTAACAGAGAGACGCGATGAATCGGTCAGGGTGAGGCTGCTTTATCCAGGCGGTAACGCACTCTACAACGCTGTCCTTGCGTACCGGATCACAGCAAGTGATGCACTGGTAGGTCACGCCGAATTAAGTTCGCTCTGGTATTTTGTAGTCAGTGGTGAAAGCTCGCTTTCCCTGCGCTGGAATAATGGCGTGTTCTCGAACAGTGCCGACCTGGGAGTGCAGGGCGTAGGTACAGACTTCTCGGCTATCGCCGGCGATCTGCAGCATCTTTCAGTAGCACCAACGATCCCCACTGGATTGCATTTGGTTCAGTTGCAGGCACGGGTGAACGGGAATGTGGCTGCGCAGGATTACTATCCGCTGCGGGTGCATGTCCTTCCGAACATCGGCATCCAGTGGCTGACCAATGGTCAGGGCATACGGGTGGTTTCGTTTACAGACGCTGCCGCTCTACCTGCTCCCAGTGCATCCCCTTCAAGCTGTGACGAGGGTAAACCGTTTTATGCAAAGATCTCAAGCGCCGGTGCGACTGCGTTTGACGTATTCCCGCGCGGCGAGGGGATGGTCATTAACCACTCTCAGGGGGATGTGTACTGGCCTGAGCCACAGGCGGGAGACCATACTTTCTCCATTTGGGCACATAATGGCTCTCAGTCTGTGTCGGTAAGCTGGCAGGTTCATGTTAATGAAAGACCACTGGCAATCACGTCCCCCAGCTCTGCGACCGTAAGTGCTGGCGGCGCCTGGCAGTTCTTGAGCAATAAGACCGGTGTGAACTGGTCGGTGACTCCGCAGCCTGCTGGTTTTGTGCTAAACGGTGACCAGCTCAATATTGCGGGAACCGTGACGGCTGGCACTTACTCCTTTAACGTGTCGGCAAACCGCAACGCTGAGAACGCTAGCCAGACCTTTGCACTGACTGTCACAAACAACAACGGAACAGCACCGCTGGTGTTTACCGGTTCAACCGCTCCAACAGTGCCGGCCGGCGGAACGATAACGCTGACCAGTTCAAAGCCTGGAACAATGTTCACGACCGGAACTCTGCCGCCGGGCATGTCGTTTAATCCTGCCAATAACACGCTCACGATTGGCCCGGCAACACCCCCAGGTCAGCACATCATCGATATTACAGGAGCGAACGGGCAGGAGAGCATCCAGCAAACGCTGACCGTGAATGTCACGACTCCAGCTCCAGTCAATCCAACCAATCCGAGTTCAACGACAGTGACCTACATAAACCCGGATGGAAGCACGACGACGGCTACCAACGTGACCAATCCAAATGGCACACAATCGACAGTGATCACGACAGTACCTGCTGGTGGCGGAACGCCGGTTGTGACACAGACCACCACTGGAACGCCCGGCACGGCAAACGCAGATGTGGTTAACGCAATCGAAGGGTTGCCACAGAAGCTTGGGGTTGGATCGCAGCCCTATGCCGGGCAGTCCGGTGACAGCCTGGCTAATCTGGGAAATGCCACGAGCGGCGAAGCAGTGCGTAATATGGGCGGTTTTGGCTCCTTCAATGTGCCGGCGATTACGCCTGAACCGCTGATCGCAACGATCAAGATTCCCACACGGCCGGGAATGACGATGGCAGAAACAGCGCCTGCACTCATTGAAGTCTCGACGGCACCACCGGCACCTGTCGTGCCTTACTTGCCTGTGATCCGTCTCCTGATCGGCTTTTCTGCGAGCTGGGCGTTTTACAGGTATTGCGTGTACCTCTGGAAAAACCTTTAAACGGGAGTGAGCGATGTTTGAGCTTTTCTTCAGCGCGCTTAAAGCGCTGCTGGACTTTGTTGCCTCGTTGATTGCCTCAGCCTTTGCGATTCTCTGGGCGCCGCTTGCGGCACTGATCAGCGCAGTGTGGAGCCAGGCGCAGCCTTACTGGGACTTAAGTTCCTCGGCCGCGCTGCCCTACCTCAATGCAGCCGAGCAGTGGGCGCCGGTGACCTACATCCTGTACCTGATGGGGGCGAGCGTGGCGCTCTCCGCGGCATTCGCTGTCTACAAAGCGGTCATGAAAGTGATTCCACATTTTGGAGGGTAAGCGCTGGTGGGCCAGAACACGGTTGTCATTTACACGACAGGAGTGGCAGGTTCAGGCAAAACATACGTTCGCTGTGCCCGCTTTCTTTTAGACGAGTTGTTGCCCTATTCCAAGCTGAAGCTTATCTCCAATTATCCTTTGGAACGGGCACGGATCATTGATGCGTGCGCCGAAAAGTACGGCATGTCTCGCGAAGAGCTCGACAAGCGTCTGGAGCAGATTCCAGAGCGTGTGCTGGAGTCCTGGCGGCTGGAGCAATCCGGGCCTTGGGATTACTTTAAGCCCCTGGATATCTCAGCCTGCCATATTGCCATTGATGAAATCCATAACTTCTGCGGCCGGCATCAGTCAAAAGAGCACCGGCGTAAGTGGCAGCTGTGGCTTGGTGAAATTCGGCATCGGGGCGCGACGGTTGAGTTTCTGACGCAGAACCCACAGAAGGTTGCCAAAGAAATCGATTTTGAATGCGGAGTACGCTATCGCATTGAAAATTGTGAGAACCTGCGTGATCCGATCTTAGGAATCTGCTGTTCGGACTGGTACGAGCTGCGGGCGGCATTCATCACGGGCCGCTACGTGCCGACAATTCATCAGCTTGAAAGCATCAACCTCGATGGCCGCTGGAAAAGTACGTCGGTCAAGCGGTACGTTCTCGACCCGGAGTACTTCCAGTACTACGACAGCTTTTCAACGCCAGTGACGGGCGGCAATAAAGCCAAGACCAAAGAGTACGATTTTCAGCGGTATTCAAAGCTTCTGCTGTGCCTGCATGTGCTGCGCCGGAACTACTGGTCGATCGTCATCCGCATGAGTATCGCGGCGGTGATTTTCTGGTTGTGTTTCTGTGGTGGGCTTAGTGATGTACAGAAGAAGTTTATCGCGGCAGTTCGAGCCGGCTTTTCTAAGAAGCACGAAGAGCAGGCTCAGCAGGAGGCTGCCAAACAAGTTCCGGTTGAGACGGCTATAAAGTCAGTGGAAGCAAGTGTGGAAGGAGCACGGCAGGGAGCAACAAAGCCTCCGCCCGTTTCAAACGCCGGAAGTGTTTCAGAGCCGAAGGCTGCTGCTTCGGTAATCGAATCGTTTCTGCCTCCGGTTCAAAATAAGTCGGCTGTTCCAGAAAGTCCAAAACCTCTCACGCCTGAAGCTCGTCGCACGGAGCGCTACAGCCTGCTCTGCACTGCTGCCTGGGAGCAGGGTGCTGCATTTGAAGAACTCGGTCAACTTTTGCCTGGAGAGACGGTCAATGGCTACCGATTGGAACGCTCAAGTCCGCGTGGCGCTGTTATCAATGGCGTGTTTTGTCGTGTCGGGGTGCGCACGAGTATCGCCGCGACCGCTGACGCTGAGTCCTCCGCCGCAGGTCTTTCAACTAAAAGCGCAGGAGCCATTAAACGTTGAGGCCTCGTTCGCAAATGCGCAGCTTTCCATACTCGACGAACTGCTGCAGCCGCACGGCAGGCGGGCGACCATTGCCAAGTCTATCCAGAGCTCAAGCTTAAGTGGCGCACTGAGCACTGAGACAGCGGCGGAATTTGCAGCAAAGGTTTCTATTCTCGCGGGAGCGCCAGCGGAGTGGATCGGGCAAACCCTGTTTGTTGGCGCGTTTCCTGAAGACGAACGTGTCTTTTGTATCTTTAGAGCACCTTCGGTCTCAATCGAGGTGCTTAAAGCAATTGCTGCAATCCCGGAAGTGCAGACTGTTCAGCTGGATGAGCATTCGCTCTGGGTGCGCGGGTCGCCCCAGAGTTTACGGCGAATTCATGAAGCAGTTGAGTCCTTGAAAGTGCCAGGTGCATCGACTGTCGCGTTGAATGTAAAGCTCGTCCGCACCTCAATGGATGGGCAGCTCTCCTATCCGCCGGCCAAAGCTGATCTCTCCGCGGTGAAGGGCCAGACCATTCTCGATGCGGTGTTTTCGTTTGGCTCGAAGTTTACGACGTCAGCGACATCGATCCATTCAGTGCCAAAGAAAAACGTCAGCCCGCAGGGAACAGTCGAGATTGTCGGGTTCTCTGAAATTCCAGTGGGCTTTCAGACGACTGCCGTTTGCCGGGACTTGGGTACAGCCTGTGAAATCCGACTGACTCTCTCGGATGGCGATGCCCTGGACGGTAAAGAGCCGCCAACGCGATCTGTCAATAGTGTCGATATTGTGGCGGTGGTTCCGTACGGCGAAGCGTCCGTGATTGGCTCGTTCAATCGTACTGCCTTACGAGGTGGTTTGAAGTTACCGCTGGGCATTAGCCTGGGCGGAACAGTACAGCGTTATCAGATCCTGGTGCAGTGCCAAAAGGCTGCACCTGCTCAACTTGTTGCAAAGCAAATCACGTCCTCGAAGTAAATCAAACCCAATCAAAGTTGCGGCTCGGAACGCGGCGACGATGCGCGGCTGGGTTCCCTCGACAGAGGGGGCACCGCGATCGGCGACGCGAGCCGAGCCGCTTGTATGAAAGGAGTTTTGTATGAATGAGAAGGCTGAAGCTGGTGTGGCAAACATGGAGATGCAAGAGCTGTCTGGCGCGGAGCCAGGGGGGCGATCGACTAACAGCCCCCCTTCTAACTGGAGTTTATTGCAAACTGAGACAGGTCATGTGGTCGGTTCCGGTGTCGACAAGCTTGTCCTGGCAGTCGATCTATTCTGGCGCTCAACAGAGTTCTTTAAAGTGTTGGATCAGCTCAAGAAGGAGGCCGCCGAGAAGGAATGTCCGGCGCCGGGAGTGCTTCATTCACCGGAGCATGGCTTTACCTGGCCGTTCCAGGTGAGTTCGTTTGGCAAAGATGGGTACCAATGGCTCCTGACGAGTCCAGAGTTCGCTGTGAAACTCGGCGATTGGATGCAGCCCGGGTCCCGTCCAAGCGCAATGATTGAAATCAGCTCTGAAGCGCTCTGGATGAATGGAGTCGTAGAGTCCATCGATAAGATTCTTACGCTGCTCAATCATGCTGGCGGCCATGCCGGCAACACGAAGGTCAGCCGTATCGATCTCTGTGTCGACTTGCTTGTACAAGCAACGCTGTGGTCCCCAAGGCTCAGAGACTATGCAGTAACGAAGTCTCGCAGAAAAAGTAACCATGATGTCGGACGTTCATTCAGTGGATTCGAGTTTGGGCGGGGCCAGATTAAATGCCGTATGTACGACAAGGTGCTTGAGATCGTGCAGAAATCAAAGAAGACCTGGTTCTTTGATATCTGGAATATCATTCAGGAGGAAATGCCGGAGGAACTGAGGATTATTCGGATTGAGTTTCAGCTACGCCGTGAAGCCTTAAAAGAACTCGGACTGGATTCGGTTTGGGAGTTCACAAACCATCCACGTAACCTGTGGGCCTATTGTGTGGACTGGCTGAAGTTCACTGATGATCCCACAAAAGATCCCCGTGAGCAGGTGATCTTGCCCTTCTGGACTACCGTGCAGGAAGGTTTCTACGGTGGGCAATGCGGTCATCCGCTCATTCGCGCAAAAGCTGTTAACGTCAAAAAGAAGCAGCTGGCGCAGCAGCTGATGGGTCAGCTCACCAGTTTAATTGTTCTCGACACAGACGAATACGCTCCGCAGCTCGAGGTCGAGAAGCAGGCATCTGTTCTGAATGCCAGCGCTGCTTTGATAGGGATGGATGACGCGGTGCTTTCCGAACGGGTGCGGCTCAAACAGGGAAGGTATCTGAGAGCAGTGGAAAAGTATAAGGCTGCTGAACTGCAACGAGAGAAGCTTGGATTGCCGCAGCTCATGTCGTCAAAGGAAGGCGGTGCAGCATGACTATCTGCTACTTAATAACTGATCCTGGAGGTACCGTTCACGAAGCAAGGTCCGCGGAGGCGTATGAGCAGATTGTTGAAGAGCTCCGCGAGCGATTTGGTGTCGAGTGTGAACTGATCGTTCGGGCTGAACTACAAAAAATTGTTGAGGATACTGCTCCGAGAGTAGCGTGAGCCATTTTTTTAGGCCAACGCTGTAGCTTTACTCAGCGTTGAATCCATCTTCTCTATGTCTGGATCGCCATAATGATCGAGTATCATTCCCGGACTATTCCCAAGTAAAGCCGCGATCTTCTCTGCGCTGACGTTGGCCTGTAAAAGCAGTGAGGCGCATGTGCGACGACCTATTCGACAATCCATCTTCGTCTTTATGCCAGCGCTTGCTGCCGCAGTAACAAGTGCATGATTGAATCGTCGAGAAAAATTTCTGGCCGATCGCCAAGCTTTAGATGTCTCTGGTTCCGGAAAAATAATGTTGTTTGTACGTGCGCGTAATTGGAGTAGAGGGCGAATTTCAGAAGGGACTGGAATCGTTCGACTTCCTGTCTTCAACGTCAGGTGATCAAGCGGAGCAAGGGTGAGTTTTGAAAAGCTTTCGTTGAAATTGTCCACGTGAAGCGTGATGCATTCCTCTGGTCTCAGTCCTATCGCAACTTGAACCCTGAAAATATCAGCCCAGGGAGCGCTGAGCTTCTTTGCTAAGAGTTCAGCATGTTCCTTGGTCAACCATCGAATACGGCCGCGTCCCTTACGAATCTCTTCTTTCGATACCCGGACAATCTGCTTGCGATTGAGTACCACGCCGCTCTCGCTGAGCATTTTGATAACGTAGAGCCGAATGTGCCGGAGCCGTGAAGCCGAGACGGGGCGCCAATTGATGACATTGCCATTTGCGTCCTTTTCGACTGGCACTTTCAGGTTTTTCAGCCAGGAATCGATTTCAGGCTCTTTCCCCTCCAGTGAATCTATTGATTCATTCTCGCCGAACTTTTCGACGAACTTGTCCAAATCGTACTGTACGTTCTTTACGTGATCGCCGTCGCGGCGACCTTTCCATGCTTCAAACCATCGCTCGTACGCAGCCTTAAGCGTGGGGCGAGGACCTTTCTGAAGTTTCTTGCCACGCCAATGTTCCACTTCTTTTTGCAAACCGCTGATCACCGCCAAGAGTTCATCGACTTTTAGCTTAAAAGCGTCGCGTTCAGCAATCACGCGCGCGAGTTCGACCGCACTCCCGCTAACTTTCTTGGAGCCTTTGGAAACGTTCTGGCCTTTCAGTTTTACAACTTCGGGCTGCCACTGTTTGAGGATGAACTCTGGTGTTTTCTTAGGCGGACTGAACCAGTTGAATTCGTTGAGAAAAATTTCATTAAGTGCATCGAGGTTGGCTTGCATCTGATTGCCATCACCCAGCGAGAATCGAACGATCCTGTTGAGTACGGGATGACGAACCCGAGCGACCCAGAGTTTTCCTTCGAGGATGGGTGTAATGGCTTGCCTTGGTCTGCCCATAAAAGTCTCCGAAAGGCCCGAAAGTGGAGAGTATGTTACGAGAATATGTTACGAACTTCCAGCAAAAAAAGACCCGCCGAAAGCGGGTTTCTCCTATGGTCATAGGTAATGCGGACGAAGGGAGTTGAACCCTTACACCTTTCGGTACCAGATCCTAAGTCTGGCGCGTCTGCCAGTTCCGCCACGTCCGCGCGAGGGCTTACCTTAGCATACTTTCTGAGTGTCTCAATCGGCTTTGCCCGGCGCGACCCGCGCGCTCGGGCTTCGGCGCATCGCTGCCGCTTGTGCTATTTGCCGGCTGAGATGTCCTGCATGATCAGTGTTGGTGCGGCATGGGTGGCTTGCACCATCGAGTGCTCCGTCTTGGCTGCAGGCCACAGGCTTATAAGCCAGGTCTTCATGTCGTCGGCGATGTTGTAGAAACAGGGTACCACGAGCAATGTCAACAGTGTGGAAATGGCCAATCCGCCGATCACCGCGACACTCATCGGAACGCGCAGTTCGCCGCCAGGACCGATCATCAGGGCTCCAGGAATGGCGCCGGCGATCGTCGCGACAGTGGTCATCAGGATCGGGCGCAGACGCGTCGGACACGCTTCGATCAGCGCCTCTTCACGCGACTTCCCTTCTTCGCGCACCTGGTTCGTATAGTCGACAAGCAGGATCGAATTCTTCTTTACGATTCCCATCAGCAGAATGATACCGATCATGCTGTAAACGTTCAGCGTCTGGCCGGTGAGATAAAGCGCCAGAAGCGCGCCGCTGATCGAGAACGGCAGGGCAAGCAGGATGGTCAGTGGGTGCAGGAAGCTGTTGAATTGCGATGCCAGAACCATGTACGCCACGATCAGGCCGAGAATCAGAGCGAAGATCAAGCTGTCGCGTGATTCAGCGAACGTCTTGGCCGTTCCCGTAAAAGCCACCCGGTAGCCTTCCGGCAGGCGTTCGTTGGCGAGTTGCTGGGCCATACGGATGGCTTCTTCCTGCGAGTGCCCTGGCGCCGGGTTGGCCATCATGGTCACCGCCCGCTCTCGGTTGCGTCGCGTGATGGACTGCAGCGAGGGCTGCAGTTTGACTTCGGCGACGTCTGAAATCTTGACGAGCTTTCCGTCACGGCTGCGGATGTACAATTCGCTGATGTCATCGCTGCGCGAGCGGTCCTCGCGGAGCAGGCGCGCGCGGACGTCGTAGCGGCGGCCACGGTCTTTAAATCGCGCGACTTTCTGTCCGCCGATGAGGATACCAACCGTGTCGGCCAGCGTTTTGATGTCTACATTATGAGCGAAGCACTTTTCTCGGTCGGGCAGCACCTGGATCTCCGGCATGCCTTTCTTGTAATCGGTATCAATGGACGCGAAGACCTTTGTCGAACGCATATCGTCCATCAGCGTTTCAGCCAGGTTGCCCAGCACATCCCAGCTTGGCCCCTGGATGGCAAACTGCACGGCCGAGCTTCCGCGGCGGTCGGCAGAGAATCCTTCGGTCGAGGGGTCCTGAACAATGACGCGGCATCCGGGCAACGGGCGCGTGTCGAACTCCTTGAGCAGGTCCGCGACGACCTGCTGCTGCGAGCGCTGCTTGTTCTTCTGGCGCTCGGCCAGAGGCTTGAACGTGATGAAGGCCAATCCATTATTTACGTCGCCGCCCATGGCGCCGGCAACAACGAATGTGCTGAGGATTTCCGGATAATTCTCGAGGCGCTTCTCGACCTCTTTCATAATGTCGTCGGTGTACTCGAGCGTCGAACCCACCGGCGCCTGCACGCGTAGACGAATGAAGCCCTGGTCCTGAGCCGGAACCAGTTCCTGCTTGAGATTGGTGAACAGTCCCAGCGAGACGACGAACAGCCCGCACGAAACCAGCAGCACCAGCACAGATGCGAAGGGGAACTCGCGGAAGCGCCGCGTGTAGGCCGCAAGCCAGCCCAGCCAGATGACGGCGCAGACGGCCCCGCCGCCCAGTAGCGCCAGCCGCGTCAGCCCGTTCGTGTAGTCTTTGGCCTTAACCAAATCAATCGCGGCGTTTCCCATCGCGGCCATGGAGCTGAACGACACCACCAGCCCCAAAATGGTGCCGCCGATCAGCAGCACGATCAGCCCGAGTGATACCCAGCCAGCACGCAGGCGGATGATGTGCGTCAGGAAGAACTTATAGACCCATGCCATTCCGTCGAACATCCAGCCGGCGATGCGTTCGATCAGGCTGCGGCGGTGTCCGACATGCAGGAACTGCGCGCAGCGTGCCGGCGCCAGGGTAAGCGCTTCAAGCAGTGAGATGGCGACTGCGATCGAGAGCACCACGCCGAACTGCAGGAAGAATTTTCCGATGATGCCCGACATGAACGCGACGGGCAGGAAGATCGCGATGATAGCAATCGTCGCCGCCAGTGCCGCGAACGTAATCTGCTCGGTGCCTTCGCGCGCCGCCGTGACCTTGTCTTTGCCCATTTCGGCGTGACGGTAGATGTTTTCGAGCACCATCACCGCGTCGTCGACGACGATGCCGATCGATAGCGAAAGTGCCAGTAGCGTGAAAGTGTTCAGTGAGAAGCCAAGGAAGTACATCGCCGCAAATGTGCCGAACACCGAAACGGGGATCGCCAGCAGTACGTTTAATGTCGAAGAAAGGGAGCCGAGGAAAAACCAGCAGACCAGCGCGGTGAGCAGCGCGGCGAGAACAAGAGTCCACTCGATTTCTTCGATGGCTTCCTTGATGAATACGCTGTTGTCGACGCGCACATCCAGTTCCATGCCCTGCGGCAGCGTGGGTTGCAGTTCCTTGACGCGCGCCTTGGCTGCATCGGCGACCGCGACCGTATTGGCGCCGTGCTGCTTGATGATGCCCATGCCCTGCGCGGTGTAGCCGTTGACGCGCGCGGTGCGGCGCTTGTCTTCGAATCCGTCTTCGATCAGCGCCAGGTCTTTCAGGTAAACGGGAGATCCATTCTGCGTCGCGATGACGATGTTGCGCATCTGCTCCAGGTTCAGCGCTTCGCCTTCAACTTGAACATTGGCTTCGCGCGTGCCGCCTTCCAGGCGCCCGGCTGGAACTTCAACGTGTTCGCGCTGCGCCGCGGCCAGGAGCTGGTCAACGCCGAGGCCGCGTGCCTTGAGCGCATCGGCATCGATCCAGATGCGGACGTTGCGTTCCAGGTAGCCGCCCATCATGACGTCGCCATTGCCCTCGACCGTCAGGAAGCGGTCGCGCAGCACGTTCTTGGCGTATTCGCTGATGTCGCGCTGCGAGCGCGTGCCCGAGAGCGCCACCCACATGAACGGATTCTCTTCGGGGTTGGTCTTGTTGATGGCGACAGGCTCCATGTCCTTCGGGAGCTTTCGCGCGGCTTGCGCGACGCGGGCCTGAACGTCCTGCAGAGCCACGTCGATGTCGCGGTTGAGATCGAATTCAATCGTGGTCGTCGCACTGCCCTGGCGGCAGACGCTCGTGATGTCCCGAATGCCTTCGACGGCCATGACGGCATCTTCGATGACGTCCGCCACGTCGGTCTCCATGATTTCAGGCGAAGCGCCTTCAAGCTGCGCGCTGATGGTGATAATCGGGAAATCAACGTCCGGATACTGCCCCACCGGCAGGCGCTGCACGCTGATGGCGCCGAAGATGATGAAGCCGAACATCAGCATCCAGGCGAAGACGGGATTCTTGATCGAAGCTGAAGCTAGACTCATCGTTTCACCTGCACTTCTCCGGATTCCAGTTTATGTCGCACGCGCGTCCATCGCCCATCACTCGGACTTGACGGAAACTTCCTTCGGCGTCCCAGCAGGCGCCCCGGAAGCTTCAATCACGCGAATCGCGACGCCGTCCTGCAGCGCATTGGCGCCTTCGACAACCACGGTCTCACCCGGCTTCAATCCCGACAGAATCTCCACTTCGTTATCCGAGACGTGCATGCCGAGCGTCACCGGGCGACGCAGCGCTTTGTCGCCGCTGGCGATGTAAGCCATGAATCCCCGCTCGGACGGCTGCACCGCGGTAACCGGAATGACCACGGCGTCGGCCTTGTTGCCGGTGATCATTTTTACTGACGCAAAGTAGCCGGGCTTCAGTTTCTCGGGTTCCTTTGTCACACGCGCGTAAACCAAAACGACACGCGCATCGCTCTCCATCTTTGACCCGACGTAGTAGACCTCGGCATCGAACGTTTTGCCGTGCCAGGCCGGCACGCTGAAATGGACTTTGTCACCGGGCTTGGCAAATGCCGATTCTTTTTCCGCCAGCTTGAAGACGACTTTCAGCGATCCGCGGTCGACCAGCGTGGCCAGTGGCGTGCCCGCCGTCACGAACATCTGGTTGGTAACCATGCGCTTTTCGATCACGCCCGCTATCGGCGATTGAACGATCGACTTGCGCACGTCTTCTTCAGCAATCTTGAGTTCGGCCAGGCGCTGCGCGATTGTTGCTTCAAGCACAACGATCTCTGTTTCCGCGGCCTGCTTTGCATCCTTGAGTTCCACTTCGGCCAGGTCGCGGCGCGACTGGTACAGCTCGATTTCCTCGTTCGAAATGGCGCCGGCTTCTTTGACTTCGCGGCGGCGCGCAATTTCAAGCGTCGCCTGCTGCAGCTTGATGCGCATGCGCTCGATGTCGTTGGCATGTTTGCGCCGTGTGTCAGCAAGGTTGGCCACGGCCTGATCGTACATGGCCTTGGCCTTCAGAGCCGACTGCCGGTACGCCTCGGGAGCAATCGTGCAGAGAACTGTGTCCGGCTTGACCTCGTCGCCTTCGTTGAACTTAACATCATAGATGGTGCCCGGGACGCGCGCGTCGATGCGGTACACATCCTTCGCTTCCACCGAGCCAATGGCCTTAAGCTCATACTGAACGGGGCGCACTGAAACGGTCTGAACGCGGACTGGGTAAGCCCGGCGCCCGCCTGCTTTGCCGGGTGGCCCGCCTTTTTCAGCGCCCGCAGCGGCCGGCTTCTCGCCTGGCTTTCCCTCGGGTTTCCCCGGCTTCTCCGATTTCTCCGAAGCGGGAGAGCTTCCGCAGCCGGAGAGTAAACTGAGTGCAGCGAGAGCAGAGGCTGCGAGCAGAATAAGGCGGCTCATGATTTCACTCCATTGCGGGTGCTCAGACCGTTGACAAAAACGTGCAGGACCATGTCGGCAAGCTCGCTGGGGCTGGGGCGGGGCTGCGAAAAACGCAGCAGGCTTCGCATCATTCCCATGAGCATGTCTGCGGCGTGCCGGGGATCGAATGGACAGTACAGCTCCTTGCGTTCATGCGCTTCCTTGATCACGCCGGCAAAATGGTCCCGCAGGACGCCGCGGCGCTGGGTGAACTCACATTTGCGGTTCGCCCAAAGTTCACACTCGTGTCGCATCATGACCTGGAAATAATCGTCATTCTCCTGCACCAGCTCGCAGCAGCGCTGCAGCATCCGGCGCAGGCGTTCAATCGGCGGCGTTTTCGAGGCGGCGATTTTCTCCAGCTCGGAACCGATATACTGAAGCCACTGCACCGACAGAGCGGCAAAGAGCTCGTTTTTGTTGGGGAAGTAGCGGTAGATGGTGCCCTTGGCGATGCCGGCCTTGTCGGCCACATCATCCATGAGCACCTCATGGAATTTCTTCCGCGCAAAAAGCCGCGCGGCTGTTTGAATAATGACATCGCGGTGATCGGTAGCGACACGCACGGGATGCAGACTCCTCGGGAGGCGGTCTAAACTGACTGGTCAGTCATTTTCAGTTTTATGCTGATTTGCACCTGTGTCAACGCATTTCGGTGCTGAAATATTCACACCAAAAAAATAAAAGCTGAGTCCGGCGGAATGCGAAGACATCAACGTGACGTGGTAGGTGACGGAAGTGGCGCGGCTGTCCTGTTTCAAGCGTCTGCCCTCCTCAGCGGGGCGAGCGCTGAGGAGGGGTTGTCGGGGTTTGGGGTTTGCGTTGAAAGGAGCAGATGATCGATCAAACGCGTCAATCTGCCGTGGCAATTATGCTGCCAAGGTCAGTTCAATTCCGTCTCACGGTCCCGCTCGGCCTGATGAATGCTTCGAACGATACGGGTAATCTGTTTGACAGTACCGCAGCGCAGGCAGGTTGAGGTCATCTCACCTTCTGTGTGGCGCGTCGTTGCGCGGCAACCACTGCAGTAATGCAGGCTCACTGGTCTCCGTCTCATGTCCCCTTACCTTCCTCTCTCTCGTCCTTCCAACAGGTATGACGATTCAATCCATGAAAATGTTCACAAATTTCACGCCTGAAAAGAAAGGGGCCGGAGTTTTTAGCTCCGGCCCCATTTGCAATTTAAAAAAACTGATGCAAATCAGGCCGGTGGCTTTCGCACGCGCGAAATGCTCAACATATGAGCGTCGAAACAAAGACTGCACATCACACGTACGTTCATTGTCAGCTCCAACCCGCCGTGCGCAGAAATCAGGCGCAGCAGGTACATGCACTAAATCGTGAAAAACGAAGGTTGTCAAGGATTCGCAATCGCGAATATGAAAAAAGTTTATTCATAAACGTGAGCAGCGTGGGCAAAACGGCGAAGCGACTTTCGCTGTTCTACTCCATTTTTGCCAGATGCTCGTTATCTGGGGAAAAGTGTGACGAAATCGGCAGTGTCTTTGTCGAGATGACCTTCGCCGCGGGCGCCGGTGAGAATGTCTCGAACGATAATGTGGTAGTGCCCCGCAGGCTCGTTCAGCGCCAGGAGAATATCGCCCTTCCAGAGCCCGTTTTCCGCCAGCTCGACGCGCTCGTACTGCGCCAGCGGCTTTCTGCTCTCGTCGAGGACCTGAATATAAAAAGCATGGCTGCCGGGCTGCCCATCTCGCGTAATAAGGCTTGCACTGATTTTGAATATTCCGCGCGGATCTGTTCGCCGGACGCGTACACTGACTCTTTCAACCCTGTACGGCAGAGCCGCCAGCGTGACCGGCTGATCGGGCTGCAATTGTGTTTTTGCCGATGAGCCCTGCCCCAGATAGTTTCCGCTGCTGATATCATACCAGTGGCTTTCGCGCGACTGCCGCACGGCGATCGGCATCTGCTCTTTGGTCCCAGGGCCCGGAAGCACTGAAATGAGCTGCACGCCTTTGCCCAGTCCGACGCGTGTGCGGAGAACTCCACGAAGCGGAATCTCCTTTTCGTCCCGGACCGAAACAGCGCTTTCTCCAAGCGCCTCGACCAGGATGTCTCCCACGATCAGGCGCAGCGCTTCTCCGCCGGTGGGCTCGCCATAACGAGCTGCGTAATCCGCTGCGGGCATGCCGCTGAAGGAAAACCCGTTGGCGCTGGATTCACGCAGCTGCGCATAATCCTGCAGAGCAAGATTCAGGTAAATAAACCGCCCGAGCCCGCCTGCATTCGTTAAGAGCGCCGGCGTGCCCCCATCGGAAAAGGCGTGTGCGCGGCCCCCGGCAGCAAGCAGTCCGGGTTCGAGTATGCGCAGCTCCGGCGAACGCGGGCCCGTGGGCGCACTATCCGGCGCATCCTTTAAGGTGACGCCAACTTCGTGATCGTCCTCGGCATAGGCGCCGTTGATCTCGTAAGTGCGCAGGCTGCTCCGCGCAATACCGAAGTCCTTATCCAGAGAGCCTGCCGGCTGCGGCTCTTTCGCAAGCTGCGCTTCTTTGACCGCTCGCGTGCCTGAGGCGTCGAACGTCCCGCACGCACCGTCGGCGATGACAATCCCTCCGGCGCGCGCAAAATCACGGATCACGCGGACTTCATCGCGGCTGAGTGAAAGGACCTTGGGAAGAATCAGCACTCTGTTTTTGCTTCGACGCAGTTGTCCGGCGAGCAGTTGCTGTGGGTGCAGGAACCTCGGTGTGTAGCCCAGATCCTTAAGCAGAAGCTGCCAGGTCGTCAGCGCCAGCAGCCCGGAATGCTTCTGCCCGTCTGTTTCAGCCGTTCGGTGCAGCCACCACGAGCCATCAGCTTCGCTATCCAGCATCCAGTGAAGCTGCAGCGAGCGCGGCGAATAATAGATAGCAACGGCGTCCTGACTCGGCCCTGCGGCATCACGCAGCAGCGTCAGACCCGGGAGCCGTTCCCGCAAGTCGGTGACTAAGGCACTGTCTCTGTCTTCAGGAACAGAGCCGAGGGTAACGCCGCTGACTCCGCTGAGCCAGCTCTGCCAGAGCCGTACGCGACTGCCGGATGAAGCAGGATCGAGGGGCGTCAGGGTGCGGACGGGATTTGCCGGCGCGGCAAAGCTGCTGACCAGTTCTGGAACGAGCGGCGCGCTTGAGTGAGCCCAATCAACGCTTCTGGAAATCTGCCACCAGTCCCAGCCTCCCCACGGCGAGGGCCCGCAGGCATTCAGCATTCCGGCCGGCATCGGCTGTACACGGTGGTGCGCCGCCGACTCGCCCAGTTTTGCCCTGAATTCCCGAAGCAGCCGCGCAAAAGCGAAGTCGTTGAACTCGCGCCAGTCGCACCAGGCCGCGAAATTCTCGCCGCCCGGCACCCGCCGCTCCGGCTGCGTCAGTGAAAATCCTTTGAGCCCGTCGCGTTCTTCGAACTTCCGCTGCGCTGCGCCTGCGGGCGTGGCTGCGCCGGCGCGATTCTGTTCAATCAGCGCCGCCAGACTTTCGGCATAAAGCGGCGAGTGCGCTGCCTTCACCACGTCGGTCGTCGGCGCCGTGATCTCCGCCCAGCTTCGGTACCGCGCGCCCCAGCGCTCGTTCAATTCGTCAAGCGATCTATGGCGTGTCTCCAGCCATGCTTGAAATAGCGCAAGCGATGCTGAAGAGGTATCGAAATCGAACGGCGCCGCGCCTGCCGTGAGCGAAATTTCGTCCCCGATTGACCAGAGACGCGAACTGTTTCCCGCGGCCGCAACAAAGTGATCGATGGCTGATTGAACTTCGCCGAGAGCCGCCTCATCAAAGAGCGGCGGCTTGCGCTCGAGCAGACTGGCGCTGCGCGTGCGGGCGTAGGCGGCAAACGTCTCTTTCAGAGATGCTGCGGGTCTGAGCGGATGGACCGCATCTGGAATGGCGCGCCCAATTGTAAGTGCTCCTGAAATTGAGCCGTTCTTTTCACCCGTGACAAGCGTCACGAATCCGTTCCAGTGTGCGGCCTTCGCCGCCAGGGAAAAACCAGCTTGACCGCTGAGTTCGTATTTGCCTTTAGAATCTGTGCGGCCGTTCAGAATCCGAACGACAAGGAGCTTCTGGTCGGCAGCGAGCAGGCCTGGCGGCTGTTCGATGTCGAAGCTGGTACGCTGACTGTTTCGGGCGTGCTCCTGGTTGTCGATCTGATACGCGGCGGCGATCCGGGAGGAGCCGTCGAGCCAGAGCAGGACGTAATCGCCTTTTTCGAGTCCGCCGCTGACCGAGCCGTTGAGCTTCTGCCCCGGCTTTAAGAAAGTATTCTGAAGCGTGATCTCAAGGGCGATGGGAAGAACTTCTGCGCGGGCAGGCGCCGGATCGTTGTCGGCGAGGCGCTTACTTCCGGCAGACTCTGCGCGCAGAGTGGGTTCAAGCTCCTGCGCCGGCGGCACGGCCGCAACCCTGGATTTTCGACCAGAGCAGCCGGGAAGAAGCGAAAAGACAATGAGGACCAGCGCCGGCAGTGCCGGCAACCTGCCCCCCCGCAGGTTAACGTTCATGTCTGTATTCTAGTCGCGCTCTGGCGCTTGTCCACGAGCAGCGGGCGCATCCTTATCCAAAGCAAACTTGAAAGCTCTGCCTGCTTAGAGAAACTGTCGACCCATGGCTGAGGACACAAACAACTGGGTGGAATTCGAGCAGGATGGCTACCACATCCGCGCTTTGGCACCGTTCAAGAAGTTTCGCGGACTTGAAATCCCCTGGAACGAGAGCGAAGCCGTGATCGATACGGCGACCGAGGCACTCGTAAAAGCCAGCCGCAGCCGCAAAGTGGTCAAGCTCTCGGCGGGGCAGTATGGCCTGCCCGTTGAAGTCTTCGTCAAACGCTACAATTTCCGTTCGTGGGTGCGCTACCTGTTAAGAACCGGGCGCAAGAGCCGCGCGCGCGAGGAGTTCGACCTGGGCTGGCGGCTGATGAAAAAAGGAATCCGCACGCCCCGCCCCGTATGGCTGGCGGAGTCCACCGGCGCGATTTCAAAATACAGCCTGCTCGCAACGGAGGCACTCCCAGAGGCCGAGTCGGCGCTTGAGCGGTATATGCGCTGTGAATCGGAGCGGCAAAGGCGCGAACTGCTTATCGCGCTGGGCCAGTTCACCGGACGCATGCATGACTGCGGCTTTTATCACGATGATTACAAGGCAGCGCATCTGCTGATTTTCCCCGACCGCCCCTCGTCGGCGCGGGACTTTTTCCTGATTGACTTGCTGGGCGGCTCGTTTCCCCCGGTGCTCACGCGTCTGCACCGCGCGAAGAATCTCTACCAGATGCTGCGCTCGTTCGTGCCCAAGCGCAAGAGTTTCGGTTTCACCCAGGAACACCGCGACATTTTCCTGCTCGCCTATTCGGGCAATGCCCTGCAGGCAACCGAGTGGGGCAAATGGGTCGAACGGATGGGGCGCTTCAAGGGCCGGAAGGTTTAATGAAGCGTTAACACGACGCCGATAGCCTTCACGCTTTTTTCGCCATCGTCCAGCTTGGCAATTATCTCATGTGTGTCACGGAGGGGAGCCGGCTTTTTACGCCGCGGAGATTCTCCTTGCGCGACGTCTTCTGGCTCCACCGGCAAGTGCCCGCAGCCGCAAAAATTGGCAGGCCCAGCATTGGCATCCACATTGCAGAAGCATGTCCCGGATACCTGAACTGACACATTTGGGCCAACACGGCTTATATTGCGACGGGGCCTACTCTATGGAAACGGACGAATGCGTTTTGGCAGAACGCTACGCGCACGGTGCGGATGCTTTCCACGTCCTGCCTCAGGACGTCAAAGACGATCTGATCGAAAAATGGCGTGAGGAGGAACGGCGCTGCCAGGCTTATCAGGCCCGCCTGCGCGAGCGCAGCATCAAAGCCATGCTGCTGGGATTGTTTGGCGCTGCAATCATCTCCGCATGCGTGCCTGGCGGAAGCTGGAATTATGTTGCGCTGATGGCGGTTTCATCCGCGATTCTTGGCCACCTGATTGTACTCTGGCGCTCCGATCACCTGTTGGGATTTATGCTGTACGGGGCAAACGCGGTATTAATTTCGAGCCTGTGCATGCATTTCTCGGGCGGCTGCTGGTCCGATTCCATTCAAGGCGGATTCTCAGCAGGCATGATGTTCAGTTCATGGATTTTCCACGTCATCATCGGCGGCATGATCGCGCGGCTTACCGAAGACAAACGCCAGATGGAAGACGCGTTCTGATTCAATGGACCGCTGTAACCAGACGATATAAGCTGATCTTCGCCCACTCTCTGGAGGACTCGAGATGGATCAGCCCACACCCACGATCGCCGGACGCCGTCCCATTGTAACCACGCTTGAGCCGGGCACGTACTACTGGTGCGCCTGCGGCAAGTCGCTCAAACAGCCGTTCTGCGACGGCTCGCATGCCGGCACTGCGTTCCGGCCAATGCAATTCAAGGTTGAAGAGAAGAAACAAGTGGCGCTTTGCGCATGCAAACACAGCAGGAATATGCCGTACTGCGACGGTTCGCACCGCAACCTGCCGCCCGCCTGACGAGCCGCTGCTTGGGGCGCGCGTGAAACGTATGGAACTTTTAACCTGCGCTGGCTACATTAATACGCATGAAGACCATGAAACCCAGCGCCGCCAAAAGCGGCGCTAAACATGTCGAAACAGCTCCACCGGTTATCAGCCTCGTTAATCTCGGCTGCGCTAAGAACCTCGTGGATAGCGAGCGTATTCTGGGCGGCCTGGCTGAAGCGGGCTTCCTGATCGCGCAGGATCCAGCAGTTGCCGAGGTGTGCCTCGTCAATACCTGCGGATTCATCAACGAAGCACGCGAAGAGACGGCCGGCGTGCTGAACGAGCTTTCCACGCTGAAGGAGACCGGCAGCCTTAAAACTCTCGTTGCGCTTGGCTGCCTTGTCGAACGCGTAGCCGATGCTCCTGAGCTCAACCGGTTTCTGCAGGCCGCCGATGTGCGCCTGGGATTTAAAGAGTACCCGCGAATCGCACAGATCTGCCAGGACCTTATCGACGAAGCGCGCGGCCGCGAAGGCCAGAAGCGCGCCGCCGATGCGCAGCGCTCCGGCCCAAGCGTAAGCGCTGCAAAAAAGCCCGTGCCGCAGAGCTACAATGATTTTCTGGTCTCTCCGCGCATGCGAATCGGCTCGCCGCACGCCGCCTTCCTGAAAATTTCCGAAGGCTGCAGCAATCCCTGTCGCTTCTGCGCCATTCCGCGCATGCGCGGATTGCAGGTCTCGCGCCCCATTGAAAAGATTGTGGAAGAAGCGCGCGAGCTGGCCGACGGCGGAGCGCAGGAAATCAGCCTTATCGCGCAGGACACGACGAGCTACGGCCGCGACATCTATGGCAAATTCAGGCTCGCTGATCTGCTTAAAGCGTTGAAGGCGGTAAAGGGGCCGCGCTGGTTCCGCCTGATGTATGCGTACCCGAAGTACCTGACCGATGAAATGCTGAGCGTGCTGGCAAGCGACGAGCGTTTCTGTCCCTACATTGACATTCCCTTGCAGCACATCTCCGATCCGATGCTGACGGCGATGGCGCGCGGCGTTACCAAGAAGCAGACGATCGAGCTGATGGATCTGATCGCAAAGAAGCTGCCGGGCGGCGCGATCCGGACGACGTTCATCGTTGGATATCCTGGCGAGACTGAGCAGGACTTCAAGGAAATGATCGACTTTGTGAACGAGGGCCGCTTCACGCACGCCGGCGCGTTCCTGTACTCGACCGAGCCGCTTACGCCCGCGTCGAAAACACCCGACACCGTCCCGCTGGCTGAAAAGAAAGCGCGCCGCGACGCAATGATGCTGGCGCAGCGCGAGGTCTCACGCAAACGCACGCGCGAGCGCGTCGGCCGGAAGCTCGACGTTATGGTCGACGGCTTTCTGGAACAGAGCGAGATCAAGGGCGTGAAAGCAGTGGGGCGGAGCCAGCTCGAAGCGCCGGAAGTGGACGGCGTAATTTATCTGAAAGGCCGCGGGATTCCGAAGCTTGACACCGGCATGGTCGTGACCGCCGAAGTGACGGATGCGCTGGACTATGATATAGTAGCGAAGGTATAGAGGACGGAGCCATGGAACTGCGCGGGAAAGTCAAAGACGGCGTTGTCCATCTCGATAGCCCCAGCAACCTGCCAGATGGAACGGAAGTGCGGGTTGAGGTGGTGAAGAGAGGCAAATCAAAACGAAAAAAGCGGTCGAGCCTTTCGGCAGTGCTCTTGAAACATGCTGGAAAAGTTAAGGGAATGCCGTCCGATTTAGCTCGTAATCACGATCACTACATCCACGGAACTCCAAAGAGGCCACCGCCGAAATGATATTCGCGGACAGCTTCTATTTTATTGCGCTTCTAAATTCGGACGACGAAGGACATGAAAAGGCGGTGTCTTTAGCCGAAGAAATCGACGAGGAAATAGTAACATCATATTGGGTGTTGACTGAAGTTGCCGATGCTTTTTCGCATCCTAGCTCACGCCGCAAGTTTCTCGAATTCTATGACGACGTCTCTTCCAACGCATTGTTTTCGATTCAGGCGCTTTCAACAGAAGACTTCGACAAAGGTTTGCTGTTATACCGAGCCCGACCTGACAAGGCGTGGTCGCTTACCGATTGCATCTCGTTTGCCGTTATGAAAGAACGTGGAATCACCGACGCACTCACTGGCGACCACCACTTTAAGCAAGCCGGATTTAACGTTCTCATGAAGTAATCACGTCGGCACTGCCAGCAGCCGCTGGCGCAGTTCCTGCAGCACCGCTTTGCGGTTTTCGAAGACAGCCGTACCGCTTTCTTCCCAAGCCTCGGCGGCGTTGCCGGAGATGATCGCCGTCAACGCGCGCTTTTTGATTTTCGGGTGAATGACATCGTAATCGAGCTGTAGCGACGCCAGCGCCAGATACATCACGGAACTGTTCGCTTCAGAATACTTCTCGATAAGCTTGTCGGCGGCTGCGAAAACGCTGTCACCGTCGGCGACCAGCTTTTCGAAGTCAGCTTTAATCGCCACAGCCAGATCGTTGTCGAAAATTCCCACTCCCCACGTTCGCATGCTCTTGGCTCTTGGCTCTTGGCTCTTGGCTCTTGGCTCTTGGCTCTTGGCTCTTGGCTCTTGGCTCTTGGCTCTTGG
>Ga0196964_10000236_pt1 | contig 41181 bp, 68 predicted proteins | sample S1_10metaG_FD_148615 | JGI IMG/M metagenome (GOLD analysis project Ga0196964, IMG submission 148615) | Soil microbial communities from Anza Borrego desert, Southern California, United States - S1_10 | ecosystem: Environmental > Terrestrial > Soil > Desert | place: USA: California | collected...
TTGCAATCGCCTTGTTCAATAATTCGCGGAATGCTTTTGTCACGTTCTCCGGTACGCGGTTCCACTCGTCTTTGCAAAGCTCTATCGCTGCGTCGACTTCTTCGTCCGTTACGTGCCAGTTCGCAAACGTCCTGCCCCATTCGGCGCTTAAGCCGAGAAGCCCCTCGTTCGTGAGCCGCCACAGCGGGAACGCGGCCATCAAGCGATTCAGCGCATGGTCAACCCACGCTTTTCTTTTTGGCTTGTCGTGCCTCGTGGTCTGCTCGTATTTTTGCGATATCTCTGGGTCCGCCATAGGCAACAGCGTTGCCAGTGATGTCGGTTGATTTTTGTACAATTGCATTTTTCCATACCTCGTTTTTCAAGTATTTTTCGGGATTCGGGATGTAGCGCATTTCTTCCCAGCGCGCGCATTGCTCCTGGCGTTTTGGAATGTCGGCAAAAATTTCTTCAGCGCAGTCATCGCATTTTTTCTGCACCCAGAGGGTTTGCGCCTCTAGCCAGTTGCCAGGCACGGGGTACAGCGCTCTGAACTTGGCAAAGTTATCCTCGGATGCTTCCGTTACGCTGGTGGGAAAATTTTGATAAAAATTACTCGCGCGCGAAGAGAGAGTGTGAGTATCACTGATGTTTGGTTTATTACTAGGATTATTAGGATCACTAATGTCTAGTAATGTAGTAGAAGATGAAGAAGAAGATGTAGGGGATGGAGAAATGGTATCCTTATCCTGGGTAGGCAAGGTATCCTTCTCTGGTGTAGAGATGGTATCCTTATCTTGTTCCTTTTTCCTTGGTACGCTCATATTTTCCAAGGACTTAGCGCCATGAGCAGCGCGCTTATTTCTGATGTATTCATCCCTCATCATGCGTGAAGAAAAAAATAAAGGATTTTCTTCATTTTTTAGTAAAAAAATCGTTAAATTTTCTGAATTTTTTTGAGAAATTGAAATAGAAAAGGATACCTTTTCTCCTTTCTTTTCTGAGCCTTTAAGCACTCCTTTTTCAACCAGTTCTTTCAATAATCGAACAGGTGCGCCAATCGCTTTTGCAATTTCTTTTAGTGGCCAACGCAATATTCCGTATTCGTCTGAATCATGCATTAGTCCCATGACTTCTATCCATGCGCCCCTTGCCTCCCAGGAGCAGCGGCGCAGGTTAGCGTTATTGCGATAATCGGCGGGATAAAATTGCATGGCAGGCCGCTTTAACGACATGTAATCAGCCTCCCCTGGTACGATATGGCTATCCCTCGCTGTTGCAAATCAGCAGGCACCAGCGTATAGAGTTTGTCGTAATCTTTTTGACTGAGCGCTAGCGTTTTCGTGCTCGGTGAATTTTTAAAGAAGCGGTCAATTTTATTGAGCAGTACCCGCTGACTTATGCTCGCTGTTTTTTGGCTGATTTCAAACATCAGCTTTCCCCTGGCTTTGCGTCTTTGGAGTCAATTTTTCTGTTGATGCTGCGCTCCAATCGCTCTGCGATTTTTTCTAAGCCGCGCTTTGCTTCAATAAATTGCTGCATCAATAAAGAGTCTTTATCTTCAGGTTCCTTCAATTTTGGCTGTTCGTGCTCTAGTTCATCGGCCATGTAATACAGGGCATCAAAACGCCCGCAAAATCGGCACATGGTAATGATTTGTCCAAACGTTAATCGCTCATCCTTATCTGGATTAAGGCAGGCCTTTAAGCGCCCATAAGCGCTTTCCATTTTCAGATGAGGGAACAAGTAAACGGCTACTTCTTTATAGCTTTTGCTGCTGTCTTCAATCACGCTACGCAGCGCCTGAAATTCATCTTCGTAATGCATGTTTCTTTCCTTACCCCTAAATACCCCTAATTTTTTTTCGTGACTCATCCTATAACTTCTTGTAATATATAAGCTTACAAGGATGTAAGCTTTTGCTTACAACAAATAAATAAATATGGTGGCCAGGTCATCGCTAAATTTAACCTGGAGAGTTAATAAGCCCTGGCCATAAACACTTAGGCCGCCAATGCGGACATATAAATTTTTAGAAGCTATGACTAAGCGCGTTCTTGTGAAAAAAACCTGGGATTCAATTTGTGCCTTGGGATGCCCGTTTCTCTTTCAACATCAAAAACTCGCGCAAGAGGAACAACACCTTTTTGAACCCATTTGCTTATGGTTTGCTGTCTAATGCCAAAACGTTCACCAAAGGCTTTTTGGTTGCCCCCAAAAAGCGCAATAGCTTCTTCTATTGGGCTTATTTCGTTTTTTTCGCTCTTTTTTGTCATGCATGAAAAATACAACCAATAAGTGTTATTGTCAACACTTTTTGAGTGTTTGATGTTTACAACCTCTAGTTGTAGGATTTTACCCATGACACTATCAGGCCATAATCTTTTAAGCGCCATGAAGGAAAGAAAGTTATCCAAGGAGCAGGTCGGCAGGATTTTGCTGGCCATGAAAGAAAAGAAAATGTCTCAGGCCGGACTGGCGGTGCTAATCGGTGTACGTCAGCAAACTATACAAAAAATATTGGCTGGAAAGATAGGTTATTCTAACCAGATCATGGCTATTGCCCATGCACTGGACCGATCTATTGATTGGATTATGGGCGGCGCAGAAAAATTGCCAGCAGCTACCTTGGTGACTATCCTTTCTTGGATGGATATTGTAGAGTATGCAGCTTGCACGGAGCTAGATAGGGACAAGCTAGAAAAAAATAAGGAGAAAGTCCCTGTGTATAAAAAAGGATTTGAAAAATGCAAAGCGCTAAAAATTAATAACAGCTTAATGGAGCCTAAATTTAAGCCAGGCGACATTATCTTTGTTGATTTAGATAAAACGCCTAAAGATGGAAGTTTTGTAATCGCCTATAAGAAAGGTTCTTCTGAAGCCATGCTAAAGAAAATTGATTTTGATGGTGGGGATGCATACCTCAGCTCTTTAGACAAAGATATTCCAAAAATAAAAGTTACTGATGATATTAATATTTTTGGTGTTGTTGTTTATAAGCAGCCGCCAGGCGAAGATATTTAATTTTAAATAGAGGCTTAACACAGGGGAAATCATGAAAAAGATTATTTTTTCGTTTCTAGCTTTAATGGTTATTGCAGGATGTGCAACCCATCGATATGCGTATACTGAAACGCCATTAGGCGATAATTCCTATAAGATAATCTCCCGCGGCAATCCTTTTACCGCTCCGCCTAAAGTCCAAAACAAGTTCTTTAGGCGTTGCGCTGAGCTTACGCTTGATGGCGGTTATAAATATTTTACTCTTACTCCCGTGAACGAAGTGGTGGCCGCGAAGGAAAATGAGCCATCACAAGGTTTTGATTTTAGAGGGCCACCTTTACCGCAACGTACTTACATTCTAAAGATGTTTAATAGCAAGCAAAAAGGCGCGCATATGTATGATGCCAGGACTATTTATAATAGTCTTGCCAGCAGGCGCATGATTAGACGAATGGAAGAAAGAACTTACGCCAGAAAATATTATTAACTTTTGGGAGTCAAGCATGTCTCAACTAACTTATTTTAGCCATGCGAGTAATTTTACCGGATACATGGAGAAAATATTAAAAATGATCGCCAAAGATGGCTCAGGGTCTAATAAAACTGCTTTGGATTTTCCAGCTGGCAATGGTTTAATGTGTGATGGGCTAAAAAAGCAAGGATTTGCTGTTACTGGCGCCGACATCAATGGCGCGAGGAAAGATTTTGTAAAAGCGAATTTAGAAGAGAAACTTCCTTTTTTTGATAACGAATTTAATTATACGTTGTGCTTAGAAGGCCTTGAGCATCTTTTAGCGCCAGCTCAGACCATAAAAGAGCTAGTGCGCGTTACAAAGGAAGACGGCTATATTATTATCAGCACTCCTAATATACAAAACGCTTTCAGTAGGTTTATTTTTTTATTTACTGGTGAATTTTACCAATTTAATCCACGCTACTTTTTTAATATAAACCGAAAAGAATTATGCGACAGAGGCCATATTAGCCCTTTAAGCTATTACCAACTCGTTTATTTATTTAAACTTTATCATTGTAAACTAGTTGATGTTGAGGGTGACAGATATAAGCGTAAGGCTTTGGCTCCTTTTTACTTGGCTGTTGCGGCCATTAATTATTTGTGGTTTTTATTCAGCGGAAAGAGAAGGTTAGAAATCTATAAATTTTCTTTTTCTACGAAACTGCTATTAAGTCGTTCTATAATTTTAAAATTCAAGAAAAACCAACCAGGGCTTTAAAGCTAGGGCTTAGTGACCCAAACCCGCTCTTGGCTGGCTTGTACTATTATAAGTCATTAATCTCTGGAAATAAATCTCCCATCTGGACGTCGAGAACCTTGGCTATTTTTATCATGTTTCGGATGGATGCGTTTTGTTCACCGCGCTCAATGCGCCCCATATAAGTACGTCCCATCCCGGCCCTAGCGGCTAACTCTTCTTGAGACAGCCCCTTTAGCTTCCTTATTTCTATTATTCTCTCACCTATTTTTACAAGGTTTTGTTGCTTTTTATCCATCCGTGGAATAAGCCAAAATACACCCGATAATGCCACACCCAATAAGTGCCATTCTTTGACACATAGACAAGCATATAGTAGCCTATCAGGGGCTAAATTTCCCTTGTATTAAAAGTCTAAAAAAATATCCTTCATAAAATACAACTAAAAAGTGTTGACAATAACAACTTTTGGTTGTAATCTGCGTTTGTTCTCTTCTGCTGGTGAATCTATCTGGAACCCTAGATAGCTTCGTGCAACCCAGCGGGAGAGGACACCCTAAAGCCAAGTAACACCATTCTTGGCGGCGGGGCTAATGCCCAAGCTGCTGCTTGTTTATAGCCTTCGTCCATAAGTGATATAGGCGGCAGTGGCAAGGGCACCAATGCGGTAAGCGTGCTGACACGCGGTCAGCGAATAAGGGGGTTCTTTGTTACCCCTTGATTCCACAACGCCGGCAACCAGTCCGGCTACCGCTCCACTAACTAGGGAGGATGTATGAATAGCAAAGAATTAGTAGAAAAAGCATTGAATGATGCAATACCACAAATAGTGGAAAACCTGAAAAAAGATATTCAATCCCATGTCACCTGGGAAATAAAAGAACAAATATCAAAAAATGTCATAGGGGCAGTTAACGAATGGTTTGAAAAAGAAGTTTTGCCGGAGATTAAAATTTTACTTACAACGGAAAAAGCGGGCGTGTTGGGTAGTGTTCCTGAATTGGCTAATGGAATTAATAAACTGCTAGCTGATTCTTTAATTGAAACAGCAAAGAAAAAACTAGAAAGCGAGTACAACAAGAGAGAAGTATTTAAAGCCCTTTTTGGATATTAATTAGGAGGATGTATGGATTACAAAAAAATGTTTGAGGCAGTTGAAGCAAAGCTCGAAGCGGAATTAGCGATTTATAAAAAAATGCACAATCAACTAAAAGCGGAAGAAAACTGGCCTTGGCTAAACTCTCATATTGACAGCAGAGAAGATTTTTTAAAATTTGCCAAAGAATTAAGGAGGATTTATGCGTAAACACAGATTAAACAGCCCAATCAGCGCAAAGAACGAGTTGGATTTGCACGTTGAGCAGCTATACAGCGAAGGACATCGCAGCTATGACGATTTAGACGAGCACGATATAGAAATACTGACCAGCATGATCATGCATCAGTGTAATCGCTCTGGGCGCTTTGAGTTTATAAGCGAAACTGACGTAGCGGATGAAGTGGCTAACCGCTTAGCGCATCTGCTGCTGGACCCACAGCCAGAAGAGGCAAAAGAGCTTATTGAAGTTATGAAGAGCGGCGCTAAGAAAATGGCCGAAAAGCGTATTAACGAACTGCTTAATCTTGAAGCTACCTTTGAGAACTACCGGCACCCGATACATCAGCCGAGCGAAGAAGATTTGCTGCTAGCCGCGCATCAGCGGGAAGTGGCGCAAGAAATGAATGGGGGTTTATATGCGTGAGATTAAGTTTAGGTTTGTTTATAAAAGCAAAATTCCAAACGATAACGATATAAACCTTTGTTGTTTAACGCTCGATGAATTGATTGATGGAGTGCGCGGAGTAATGAGCGCACCTCGCAACCACGAAAAATGGAAGCTTGTCGCTAAAGACCAATACACCGGCCTCAAGGACAAGAACGGCAAAGATTGTTATCAAGGTGACTTAGTTCAGGATATTGATGGCCATATGTGGCGGGTATTTTGGAATAATGAATGCGCCTGCTTTGATCTTAGACTTTTAGGAGCGGATATCCCTAAGCTGAGATGTATTACGCCTACATATTTAGAGACTTGCGAAATCATCGGCATCCTCACGAAAACCCAGAATTAATTAAGGAGAAATAACCATGCTTAACAAAGACGCAGTAACAGCACAAGAGCGGTTAAAGAATCCGAGAAGATTTAGAGGGCTGAGCCGGTTTTTATACTGGCTAGCTACTAAGCCAGCGGGGGCCTAGTCATGGATGAACAAGACGACATGCAAGGCTGGGCGCATGAGCAAGAGTTAGAACATCAACGATATTTAGAGGAGGAAGAGCAATGTTTATTGAGTTAACTGACTTAACAGGAAATATCATTAATGTGAACTATGAGCGAATAGATAATATAAGGGAAAATTGTCAATATAAAGATGATGATTTCTCTGAAACTCATTTCACACTTATAAATCAATCTAATACGTGTTTAAGAGTTAAAGAAACCCCCGAAGAAATCATGCAAAAAATCAAGGAGGCTCAGCAATGCTAACTGAAAAGCAAAAAAGTCTAATACACGACAGGCTACACAGATTATACACCGTACTATATTACGCTGATAAAGATGAGCTTTATAAAAATGAAGAAGAGCGACAGACGGTATTTAATAATGTTTTTAATTTTGAGAAAAATTTACTCATGCGCTTAATAGAAAATATTTTTGAAGAAAAAATAATGGGATTAATTAAAGAAGAAAAGAATGTATAAAGCTAAAGCGAAATATAACTGGGATTGATATATGCAAATGTATAGATTTTTTAAAGAAGAAATGAAAAAAGAAACATTATTGTCTGACGAAGAAATTCTTTCAGAATACCTTGATACATTACTTTTCCATTTTGAGGAAAAGATTGAAGAATTAGAAAAGAAAATTGAAGAACTGCAAAAATCAAATATATAGGAGTTAAGACTATGGCATCGTTAAGAGCTAAACCACCAGTACTAGAGCCTAATCGCTTTAGGGCTTTGATTTACGGAGATAAAGGAACTGGAAAAACCCATTTTGCTTGCTCTATTCCTTCTGTTTATTACATAGATACTGAGGGCGTTTTGAAGTATGAACGCTTTGTTAAAATGTTAAAAGCTAATAAAAGTGAGGCAATAGATTTGCCTGAGCTATCAGAAATCATAAAAGAAGTAAAAGCATTGCTCACGGTTAAGCATAATTATAAGACATTAGTTATTGATTCTCTCACCTTCCCGTATGCTCTGTTGGCTAACATGGAAGCTGACCGATTAATACAGGCCGCCACTAAACCAATAGAGGGTACAGAGTTTGGAGCAAACCTAGCTAAAGCTAAGCGTTTAACTTTTCATCTTGGTATTTTATTAACTCGGCTCGACATGAATGTCATTGTTATAGCCCATGAGAAAACAAAGTATGAGAAAAATGAAGAAGTTGGCAAAATTGCTGATATCAACGAAAAGATAGGCTATGCATTAGGCACTGTTTTGCATATGAGAATGCAAGGTAAATCAAGAAAGGCTTTTGTAGAAAAAACTCGCTATAGTGAAATCTCTATGCAAGAGCTATTAGATTTTGATGACGGTTACGAAACAATCAAAAAAAGATTTGGCGAAGAAATATTTTTGCGTGATTCCGATATTGAAACTTTAGCCACGCCTGAGCAAGTGGCTGAGCTGAAGCGCTTAATAGGCATTTTAAAGGTATCGGATGAAATAACACAAAAATGGCTAATAGCTTCTAAGGCCACCACTTTTGATGAAATGAATACTAAAAACATTCAAGCCTGTATCGATAAACTTAATAGTCAATTCAAAGGAGAATAAGCAATGCGATTTAACCCAGAAGAAGCCGAAAACCAATTGCTTGCAGAAGGCGATGCGGATTTTGAGGTATTAAAAGCTGAAGATGCCACCTCAAAGAGTGGCAATGAAATGATACAGCTATTACTTAAAGTTTGGGACAACCAAGGTCAGCAAGGCAATGTTTTTGATTATCTATTGCCAAAATTGGCATGGAAGATTAAGCAATTTTGCTTGGCTACCGGCATACCATTAGAAAAGTTTAAGAGTGGCGAATTGTCAGCAAGTGATTGCCTTGGAAAAACTGGCAAAGCATTTATTAAAACTCAAAAAGACAAAACAGGGCAATATGCTGATAAAACAGTCATCGCTGGCTATGCAGAACTCGAAGAAGCTAAAAACAATAAGACTGGTGCTGAATTTAAAGACGATGATATTCCGTTTTAATGATTTATGGCGGTAGCGGCGTGGCGCGAAAGCGCAGGCTTTATTGGGCTTATACTGGTTCGATTCCAGTTTAAAGTAAGCGCTTAGCGCAATAATACTAAGCGTTGAAATTTAGTTGTGGAACGCGCCTACCGCCTCCAACTTTAAGGAGTAAAAGTAAATATGGTCATAGTAACGCCGGAACAAATGAACCGAATGAAAGTGTATATACCACAAAACTTGCGCACGATTCGAGAAGCGATGGGCTTAACGCACGAGCAGCTTGCCGATAAGTGCAGAATGGCTCGCACAACGATACAGCGCATAGAGGCTGGCGGTATTCCAAATATGTTATCAGCTTACAAGCTGATTGATGGACTGAAATTGGAGGTTAATATTTTATGACAAGTCATGAGCAATTTTTTCAGATAGTTGATGAGGTGCGGGATCGCGTCAATAGCATGCTTGAGGAATATATTGTTGAGAATAACCTGGACAGCGAAAAATTATCTATTGTTTTATTTGCGGTTAGGGGGACACTTTTAAATCTATTGCATACTTACGTTACTGCATTTGATACAGAAGAAAATAGAGAATCATCCGTGATTAGATTTATTAATACGATAAAGACCGAGGCGCTAAATAAATTAAAGAACGCGGAAATAGAAGCCGCAAAAGAACGCATGATTGACGTGTTTGAAAAATCAGATATGTCCGGTATGCCGGTGCATAAAGAGGTTATGAGCATGCGAGAAGAAATATTAGAAGCTTTTATTGCTAAATACGGATGTCAGCCTGATGAGGCAATTATTATTCAAAGTAGTATTTATTTTTTTATTATGAAAAAGGGTGAAATTCCAGACCAATTTAAAGAATGCCCGTGTTGCGGAAAGAAAATATAGATGATTCCGATAAACACTATTACTTAGGAGCCAGGAGCTATATGAAATCATTAATAGCTATTGAAGAATTAGATAAAGGCTTTGGTATTCGACGAACGAAATGGAATGATCATGTACACATTATAAAAAAAGGTGATTATTTATATTTTAGCCGTCCAGTAGGTCACGTATTTAAAAATATTCCAATGGGGGAAAAGGCTTTTTCTTTAGAAGACGTAACCGCAACAGACTGGGAAATTTACAGAAAATAGCACCGATAAACACTATTACTTATGAGGTTTATATGCTAAGCAAAGAAGAAGTAGAAAAATTGCTAGATGAAGCTTTGGAAAATTTAAGACTTGAAGATAGGTACAGCGATGCAACAATGACAACAACACCTGTACAGTACCATTACTACCATGGCTTTATAGATGCTCTTAAAAAAGTGCTTGAGCTATAAAATACTATTACTGGAGATATGAGGTTAAATTATGTGCGTTTCACAATTTAGAGATTATGTAAATGCATCCTATTTTAAGGCTGATGAAAACGGCAGCTATGCAAAAGATTTGGGAAATAAAAATCTTCAGGTTATGAAGAATGGTTATACACAGCATAGGCGCAGCGATGGAAGTATTTACGTTTCAACTTATTATGTAACAGATTTGAAAAAAGTTAAAAGGCTTGCAAGGATTGGGAACCCATACGCAATACAACACCTGGCACCATCACCAACGGCACAAGGTTAAATTATGAGCGAAAAAGTAACTAAAATCATAATAAAGCGAGGCGCAACGCAAGGCACGGCTCATATGTTCATAGTAAGAGTAATTTTTGAAAGTTATCTGGTTAGTCAGTGGGTTTATTCCATCGAGGAAGCTTTAGACTTTATACAAAAAGAAACAACACCACCAACGGCATTAGGTTAAATTATGAATAAAGAGGAAAAAACATCATGATGCACTATTTTGCATGCGCACGTCAGCAGGGTTTTTACAGATTGAAACCATCTGAAACTAAAAAGCAGCCAGCGCCCGAACCTAAAAAAGAGCAAAAACAGGAACAAAAACCAGCGAGCGTTGAGTTGCAATCTCTAGCGGTTAAGCCAAGGCGGTGACTATGTTTTTAGATGATGAAGAACAAAGCGAATTGGCAACCGATATTTGCGATTTATGCGGCTGCATGTTTATTGAATGCGGTTGCGACGAAGAAGAATAAAGAGGTGACTATGTTTGCTAAAACAGACGAAGAAACAATGAACATCCACGAAGCGGCAGCCTTCTTGGGCTTTAAAAGCACAGGCCGCTTTGCTCAGAAGGTAAAGAAAGGCCTCATCCCTGGCTGCAAGCTAGGACGCGAGTGGCGCTTTTTCAAAGCAGATTTAATCGCATGTATGCGAAAGAATTATGTACAGGATGATGACAACATTGCAGGAGATAACCACACATGGCAATTAGCAAGAAAAAGAATAGCCCTTTCTACTACACACGCTTCTCACTCTGCGGCATCCGCGTGCAGGAATCAACTAAATGCACTGCTAGAGGCGAGGCGCAAGAGTACGAAGACAAGCGCAAGAACGAGATAAGGCAGCATGTCCTGCTCGGTAAAAAGCCTGGCTATACGTGGCCACAGGCCGTCATGCGCTGGCTGGAAGAAAAAAGCCATAAGAAATCTTTTTGTACCGACTTAGTTTTTTTAAAATGGCTGCAAGATCATTTGAACAGCTATCAGTTAAAAGATATCACTAAAGAAGTTCTTGAAGACATCATTAAAACTAAAGAATCTGAGGGCGATTATAAGCCTAACTATATCAATCGCATTATGGACTTGATTAGAGCCATCTTGAACCGTGCTTGCAAAGAATGGGAGTGGATAGACAGGGTGCCCAAAATACCGCGCAAAGAGCTTAAAAAATGGGAGCGTCAACGCATCCGCTGGATTGCGCGCGAGGAGGCTAATAGGCTGCTGGCTACCCTGCCCGCTCACTTAAAAGCTATGGCGCGCTTTACGCTAGCAACAGGCCTGCGCGCTGGCAATGTGCGCAACTTAAAGTGGCGCGATATCAACATGGCTAAAAAGCACACCCTGGTCCATGCCGAGCACAGCAAAAGCGGCAAGGCGATAGCGATACCGCTTAATCAGGATGCTATCGAAGTGCTGCAAGGCGAAATGGGCAAGCATCATGAATATGTTTTTACGTACAATAAGCATCCGGTAGGCCAGTGCAATACTAAAGCATTCAGGGCAGCGCTTAAGCGGGCGGGCGTTGAGGATTTCAGGTGGCACGATTTGCGGCATACGTGGGCTAGCTGGCATGTGCAGAACGGCACAACGCTACAAGAGCTATTCGAGCTGGGCGGCTGGCACAGCTTTGAAATGGTACTTCGCTATGCGCATCTTAGTAGCTCTCACTTGAGGGCGGCGGCGGATAGGATTAGCGGGGAGAAAGGTCAGGCTAAATTGAAGGTGGTATAACTAGATGAAATTTATATTACAAATGATAGGCGCTGGTTTTTTATCTGCTTGCTTTGGGCTTGGATTGTGCCAAATACTTCTACGTTTCGTAGAATTTGATACTGCCGTTGGGCTTTCTATTGTGGCCACTATCGGTTTATGGGCCTCAATAATGGTTTTAGTGGAAGGTGGTGTGATATGAATACAGGGCAAAAGGCAAAAGAGATAGTAGAGAAATTCGAAATTTTCTCTCATGGTGTTAGGGTTTGCATGTTGATTGACCGCGGGCAGATGAATTCAAACAAGGGTTCGCGCCGCTGGGTTTCTAAACTGATATCAGCAGACAAAGAGCAGCTTGAGGCAAATATCATTAAGTTACTATCTCAACAGGAATATTTGGCCAATCCAGATATTAGGCTTTATATGTGTGTTAATGCTAGAAATATGGATAAAGCAATAAAGCATTTCCAGCATGCTCAGCTAAATCTTGATCAAGAGTACAAATATAAATTTTATGCCAGGATTCAGGATTCTTTCTGTAGCTCTCTAATGAAGCCGGAAAACAGAGCAGAAAGCTTATTTTTAATTGACTATGATCACCCTGAATTTACCTGGAAACTTTCATCGTTTGGCATTAAAGAGGTCTTTAGGTACAAAACCCCGGGCGGCTGGCACATAATAACTGAACCTTTTAACCCAAAATTGTTTGGGGTTGATAGTGATACGGTAAAAAAAGATGCGCTTTTACTTCTTAATTTTTCAGAAAGTACTGGTGCAAAATCTGTCCAGCCCAGTGCGGAAAATGGTGAACTAAATGCTTAAGTATCTGATTTTATTGGTGGAGCCGAGGAGGATCGAACTCCCGACCTCTGCATTGCGAATCCACGGCGCGTTTTTATACGCGCTTATAAATCAAGCACTTACAGTTCGGCGCCACTGCAAAATTGTGCAATTTAAAGCCATTTTGACCCCGTTTTTACCTGGTGCTGGTCTAAAATTGGTGCACTGCTGGGGCAAGATTTTATGATATGCAGACGCCCTATAATTAGGTATCACGGTGGCAAATGGAAACTGGCTGATTGGATTATCAGCTACTTCCCCAGGCATCGAATTTATGTTGAGCCATTTGGCGGCGGCGCCAGTGTATTGTTAAAAAAACCGCGCAGCTATGCGGAAGTTTATAACGACCTAGACGGCGAGCTGGTCAATTTATTTAAGGTTGCCCGCGACCACGGCCGCGAGCTGCAGGCAGCGTTAAAACTAACCCCTTTTGCCCGTTCAGAATTCATGGAAAGTTACGAGCCTTCCGCAGATCCTATTGAGCAGGCCCGCAAGACGGTAATACGCGCTTTTATGGGCTTTGGTAGTAATTCCCACTTTAAGAAAAGCGGCTTTAGAGCCAATGCTAACCGTTCTGGCACTACGCCGGCGCACGACTGGGCGAACTATCCCAAAGCCTTTGATTCCATTATTGAACGCTTGCAAGGCGTCGTTATCGAAAATAAGGATGCTTTGGATGTAATGCGACATCATGACAGCTCAGAAACGTTGCATTATGTGGATCCGCCGTATATGCCAGAAACCAGAACCGGCGCAAAAGGCTATCGGCACGAAATGAACGAGCAAGATCATGAAAAGTTGGCGGAATCTTTAAATTCATTGGAGGGCTATATTGTGCTGAGCGGCTATGGCAATAGTCTTTATGATAAGCTTTTTAAAGGGTGGGCCAGATTGGATAAACTAGCATTTGCAGACGGAGCTCGAGCTCGGATTGAGTCTTTATGGCTATCGCCCAACTGTAAGAAATATGAACTATTTTAACGCCGCGCCGCCCGCGTAGCAGAATGGGTGAACAAATGATAATAACAAAATATGTGGAAGCTATCGGCAGAAACCCAGGCGAAGAGCGCCAACATTCGCACCTATATGCTGTAGATGAAAATGGTGATTATTGGCCTATGTGTAAGTACGGATGGAATAGGTCTGATGGCGAGGCGTTTTCAATCTTTCGCGGACATCGCGGAGAAAGAGGCCTGTGCAAAACATGCGAGAAACGAGCAGAGGCCAATTTGCCACCTGTTACCGAAAATACTTATCACAAAACAAAATGGCTATAATGCCCCTCCCGCCTGGCGCTGAGGGGTGAAACTATGATTGAAAATGAAATGCTTAAACCAGGTCGATGTCTTGTGTGTAGCAGAGAGCTCAAAAACCCATTATTGGATGGAATTTGTTACGCATGCATTGAACAAATTGATGTTGATAATTTCTTAAATTGTATAGACAAAATTGACAAAATATTAACACCACCCCGCCGCGAGGGTGAAGATGCAAATTAAACCTATTCTTCTATTTTTCGCAAGCTAGATTTTTCAGCCAATATTGCATAAATCTTATCCAGCTTATTTTCTAGCCTATCTAGCTGACGGTCTTGTTGTTCCATGCCCTGCTCAACATGCACTACATCTTGCTCAACCAGGGATAAGCGTTTATCAATTGAATAAATATACCAAATAGCTGAAACAAACATCGTTATAATAGCTATTAATGTGGTAATGTTTAAGCTAAAAGATAATTTTCTCTCTTGCATAATTATTTCCCCCTTGGGATTACTCCCGCTATGCGTTCTTTGGTTCTGTAATAACCTAAGCCCAGCATGCCAAATAACATAGGCATTATTTGCATCATATCAATGGCAGCAGATAGCTTTATTTCTTTGCCGAAAAATGCTGCGGCAAACATCAAAAACGGTTCAAGCACAAAATGCCACGCAAACGATATTCCGCAAACCCAGCCAAGGAAAGGTCGCCAGCCTGAATTAAATAAATTACTGCTGGCCGCCTCTATCTTATTAATTTCCTGCTGACCTTTTAATAGCTCTTGCTCACCTTTTACAAGCTCATGTTCCTGCGCTTCTCTAGCCATATTCTGAGCAATTTCTTGTTTTTCCTGCTCTGATTTATCAGGCCATATCTTATTAACGATATCCCTAAAAAATTCAATGCCAGCAGTAATCGGTTCCAATGCCATATTAATAACTCCAAATATTAGGCCGCGGGTAATCAGGCTTTTCTAAACTGTCTAAATGAATAAAACGCCGTATTCCCTTCTGGCTTACGCCAATACCGCTAAAATCATGCAGCACTGCCTTTTTGACCAAGCGGTAAGCTTCTTCGCCGTGTACAACAATATCCATGGCTTTGCCGGTGGTATGCGGCCCTGCCATGCCCGTGCTAGATACTGACGTATTATGCTTTGGACAGCGGTAAGCAGAAGAAACACAAAAAGGAAAGCCAAGCTCCTCCCGAAGGATGATAATTTTTTGCATAAAACTATCATCCATTTCCATGCCCGCTGAGCCGCAATTGCCGCACTTGCATTTAAGCTCGTCAAGCTCAAAATATTGCCAGGGTGACTTATTCATTATGAGGCAGCCGCCGTTGTGTAAATATAATCAACCGTTGTGCCTGCGCCTGGATCAGCGCTAAACGTAATATCTAGCGTATTTGTGCCAGGCAGCGCTTTAGTAATTGATACAGAGTTGGTCGAGGTTCTAATAACTGCAGAACCTTTAGACGCAGCCGTTAAACCTGTTGCAACAAATTGGTTAGTGGTTCCACCTCCTCCATAAGTTGCTGTTGTGTTAGAGATAATGCGGTGACCGGCATCCGCCACCAAACCAGCAGTACCGCTTGCTTTGACTAAGTTATTATTCACAAGAGCTGCCGGTGCAACTGCAAAATTAGCTGTAGCAGCAGCAGGATCGGGAATGCTCACTACGGAAGCCTGCCCCATGGCGGCATTGCTAATTGTCGTTACGGTATCGCCCGTGTTAGCAACAGCGGCAACTTTTAAACTGCCCTTGGCCTCTGTAGCCGGAAAAGAAGATAACGCGCCTGCTGTGCCCGATAAACCGGCATTGATATTGCCAGGATTCGTGGCAGTCGATGAACCGTTTTTAATGCCACCCTCTGTGTTTGAAAATGTAGCGATGTAGTTGGCAATAGTGGGTAATGCCACATCGGCCATCACGGAAACAAGCGTAATAATACCGCTGCTAATTGATGGCTTAAAAAAGCCTACATCAGTGTCATATTTAACCAATACAATATCTGTTAACAAGATGCCGCCCTGAGCGGACGTATTTTGATGATTCAAAAATCCTGCTGTCGTTACTTCGCTTAATGTATCATCACACACCACTCTTACGATGCGTGGGTTAACGCCGATTTGACCGGCCACGTCAATTGTAATGTTTGAAATTGTCATTTTATTTATTCCTCATAGTTAAAGTTAAAAATTATTTTTTACAATACGGAGTATTTGTCTCACCGTCCCAGCACGAGTAATCTATTTCATAGCGTTGCCCGCATGGCGCTGACAATAAAAGTGTCGCCAGCAATAATTTTGTAGTGACGCCCACTTCTTTTGTTTTGCTATTGAAAAAACTGGCATGTGGGATATGCCGATACGGGTTACGTTTAGCTTCTTGAGCCTCATAGGCCAGCCTTTTTTGGTAGCGCAACTCGCGCTTAGGAACCGTTGTGTCTCGTATTGGCATATTAATTTTCTCAAGTTAGGCAATTATGTCATCAGATGCTAACCACGTATTGACGCCGGTTTTAAAAAAGGTGACTTTCCCGAATTGCGCGGAAATTTTTGGTGTAGCCCCCACTGTGCTTTGAATTGTTACGCCAACAGCCCCTACGAAATCTACTTGCCCTGCTCCTAATTGAGCAAATTCAAGTGAAGTCCCTACTGGAAAAGCAACACTGGCGTTAGTTGGTATCGTGATCGTTTGCGCTGCAACATTAGCGCAAATATGGAATTTCCCGTAATCCCCTAAAACCAGCGTATACGCGGTTACTGTAATGGCTGAAATCGTATCCGGTGCGAGCATTGCCCCTGTAATTGATTGATCTACTGCCCCCGTTGCAACATTTTGAAATCGGGCAATAGTAAAGTTGGTGCCGGAATGAGGGACAATAGTGGTCGGATAACTAATCGCATCAACGGTTATATCCCACGGATTTCCCGCTTCGGTTAAATCGTGAAAATCTAATGTTCCTGTTCCTAAATTAGGGCAATTTGTTATTTTAAAGGGCGGTAACCCTAATACTCCAAAAGATAAATTGCCATTTAAGGTATCGATACCCAAACCATCTAAATATATAATTGGCACACCAGCACTTACAAATCCTTCGTTAAATGTTAATGACCCCGTAATTAATTTTGATTGAATCAATACGCGGCTAGGGTTTGATATTGTTAAATTAGTTGCTTGCGTGTCATTTAAAATCTGAATATGATCAATAACATCAATTGACGCCCCAGTTGGAAATACACAATTTTTAGCGCGTAAAGCAGAGCCGTCATATCTAATACTAGAGCCACCAACCAGATTAACAGTTCCCGTAAGTCCCAAATCCTCCATATCTAAATGTGGGTTAACGGTCGCATCCCACTCCGTTTGGTCTATAGTAATTGCTCCCGATAAGACAGATACTTGATTTCCAAAACCTGTACGCTCAATACTCGGTTTTAAAGCAATCGCTCCTGTGTGTGTTCCTGGCGTATATAAAATTGTACTTTGCCCGATAACGGCTTTAGTCTCTGCGTAGGCAGCGGTATAAGGACGTTGATAAGAGCCATTGCCTGCTTCGCTAGCACTTCCATCGGGGGATGCAAAAATTAAATTTGGAATGGGGTTATCCGTATTTAAAGACTGGCCGCCGCTAACCCTAACCTGAACTGCTGGCGTGATTTGCGTTACCGTGAATTCTAAATCAAAAGTCTGCTCAGGCCCTACCGTAACGGATGGCATGCCACTGATATCTAAATTTCCATCAATTTTTGTTAAATTAGCATTAAAACCCGTTATATTAACGAGTCTACCTTCTCGGCTTGTGTTAAGCGGAGGGCTTCCCATGGCAGCATAAATCAGTGCCGCGCTATTAAGCGTATAGGTCTGGCTGCCATCTGGCGGGTTTAGCAAAATAATCGTATTGATTAACTCAGCGCCGGTTAAAGCGTCAGATGTTGTTTTTGTGGTAAAGGTTTTGGCGCGGCCAGTGTTTGCTATTTCATTAAGCGTTGCGCCAACATCTGGGCTATTTGCGCCCGTTGCAACGGCTATTTTCATGGAACCCGTTAACGAGCTTTCAGGAGCAGGAAGCCCCCATATTGTTTGGTCAGCCATAAAATTTACTCCACTTGAAAAATATATTTATCACCATCAGGTGTAACCATTTGCGCTTCAGTTAAAGATTCAACCCAAAAGGTATGTTGCGGCGGCGGAAAATCCCCTGCTTGCGAGTAATTTTGCACAAACATGCTTTTAACCAATGGGCTATCGTTAATCCCTGTAGGAAAATTATGAAATGGCATAGAATTTCACGCCTATCTCGGCTGTCGTGTTATTGGTAATGGCGCTAATGGTATCGCCACTTTTAACAATCCAGGCGGCAGGATTTTGTTCTGAGTTTTTATCGTCCACGGCTGCGCCTGGAAGCTCTGCCGTGGCGTTATGAGCAAACCAAACGCTTGCGCCAGGTTCGACTGAAAACACCGCCAGCCATCTTGTCGCTACCGTTGGCACCGTAAACGTTTGCGCAACGGTGGTAGCTAGCGTGGTGCTAAATTTATTATCGCAAGGCGGCAATCCGAATGTGTTTTGACCACTTAAATCTCGTTGCATTAATAGCTGTGTCATAAAATCCTCTTAATAGCGAATGTAAAAATTAACGACGGCGTTACGGGGGCGGGTGTTGTAGGAGCCTGATGAACTTGTCGCGTCTGTAATATGATCGCTAAAGCAACTTACTGTATCGCCGCTTTGTGGTAATTGATTAGTGGCACGGTCATAAGTATGATAGTGCGACAAGTTATCGTCATACTGGAATGTGCCCACCATCATGCCATTAATGTTGTCTACCAAACTCCATCTGAAATCTTTATCAATAGTCTGGTTCGGGTCTAAGCCTTGCAAATACATGCCTCTGAAATCAGGTACAGCAAAATATTTTTGATTAACAAGGTAACGTATTTTATCAGCAACAATATTAGCGGTATCAGCAGCCACTAATTCCACTTTAATGCCTGTTCTTCCGGAAGGGGCCGGATCGGTTCCCGCCCCATCTTTTGTAAACCAGGCGTAGTAGCCTGTTGTCGATGAATTAAATATAAAATAAGAGCCGGCCGTAATGGCTGATGCTGCGGTAGCAGTGACCAATGACACTTGCCAGCCGTTTAATACGTTGCTGGTTTTTTGTGCAACATTGGCGGCTGTGTCACCTGCGGCTAAATTGATTTTAATTCCTGTGCCCCCGCCAGGTGGAACAGTTTCATTGGTAATTTGATACCAGACAAAAAATTCAACCGGCGCTCCGCTATGATAGCTAAAGAATTTAAAATACTTTCCAGCCCCGCCAGGATTGGCCAATGATGAGGCCGCCACACATCCTATTCTGGTAATTTCTTGAAGAAGCGTAGACCCTACGCGCATCTGAGCAATCGCAAACCCAGAAGTATTGGCGGTGGCGGCAGTGACAGCCCCTCTTTCTAAGTTTTGCAATAAAATCTCAGTAGTTCCCAGCCATGCAGATTGCGTGTAGTAAGCTGCATTACCTGTGGCTATTGTTTGAAAAGTGAATCCAGTGGCTGGCGTCCCATCCGCTGTGGCAGTAACAGAACCGGCAGTATTGGTATGTATTGCAAAAACACCTGTAGTGCCGCGCCAAACAGTGACATATTGCGGCCCAGTGCCCCACTTTGGCACTGCGCTGGCATCAATCCACCACTTGGCCTGTAACCGGCTATAAGGGACGCCATACGCAGAATATCCGGCAGTTTCATATTGTGTGCCGTCGGCATTGAGTTCACGCTTTGGATCTATATCATTTTTTGTTGAGATTCTTACATTGCTAATAACTGAATCATCGTAAACATACCCTTGCGGCCCAAGCTCAAGCGGCAAATAAAGATTTGCATTGTTATAATTGGGCACAGGCAGAAGCCCTGGCAACGACTTTAAAAATTCCGCATCTGTCGTGATTGGAAAAGACGTAATATTGGCCTCACCAATCGTCAATACGACGTTATCAATGCTGATATCAGAGACTTCATCTACGGGGTAGCGTATTGCAATCTGGATAAAATCATCGTTATTAGCGCCAATCGTTTTACTGGTATTCGCGCCAAAGACAAACGAGTTATTAAATATCTGATAGGTCGAGGATAATGTCGCCGATGCTATTTCTTTTTCTTCTTGTGGGCTAACGCCTGAACCCGTACCATAATTCTTAATATAATAAAATAATAAAGTCGCACTACTGCCGCTGTTAGTTTTGGCGGTGACCGATAGCGTATATTTTTGCGTAGCGGAAGCGAATTTGTTTACATCTAAAAACTTGATGCGCACATCTTTATAATCGCCACCACTGCCTACGGATTCTGTGACTACACGCAAGGCATAGCGAGGGCTAGCGGTAGGATTCGTGGTAAATGAGCCAAAGCGTACAAAGGTTACAAAATCACTGGATGTTGCGCCTTCTGGCCGCTCAAACGTCCAGCCACCTTGCGCAATATCCGTTATCGCTTCCCGTATTTCTCCTGCTTCATAATCTGTGGTTTCCGGTAAATCATGGTGCATCAAAAATTGGCCGTTGGGCACATAGTTGACCATGGTAGTGCTTTCGTCTTCACCCTCTCCTACGCCAGGCGGCCATGCTTCGCGGGTAAATTGTTCGAAATCGTCTTCATCCAATACCTGAATATAATAAAGCTCTACGATATCGGAGGAATCGCTCTCGTACGGCAGATAGTAGGGGATAATGTCATTACCATCGTTATCAGAGAATGTACCGATACCTGTTAAAATAACCGTGCTGCCAATAGCGGTAAAACTGTAATTTCCAGGCGTACCACTTAATTTATAAAATGTTTTAGGGGTTGCTCGGCTATTATCCTGAAAGCCTTTTACTTTTCCGCTGCGCAGCGGTAAGCCGGTAAGCTTATCTCTGAATACCATTTGCAAAGATGGTGCAGCGGCTACGTATCTTGGGTTAATTGCCATTATTGTTGGCCTCCAAAATAATTTGCCGCCTGTGGCGCGGCCATTTTTGATAATAAAGAACCAAGGAGCGGACCAATTAAAGGAGAAACGCCAGGAGCCTGTGGCGCTTTCGCCAATCTGTTTGAAAAATAATTTACGGCAGGTTTTGTACCCAAAATCTTTTCTAGCCCCACCTTTCCGGCCTGTGCGCCCGATAGAGCGGCAAGCGCGCCCACACCCGTTCCTATACCGCCGCCAAAATGATAACCACCAGCGCCGCCCAGTATTAAAGGAAGAAGGTGGCTGCCAGAAAAGATACTTGTGTTATCTAGCGCGTTAGGATTTTTATCTAAAATCTTGCTTAATCCTTGAATGGTTTTGTTTTCATCGGCAGAAAACATATAACTTTGCTGTTCATTGCTAAGATGCTTATATTTATTGATAAACTTATTAGCATTTATATTGTTTCCGCTATCGAACACATCGCCAAAGTAGTTCATTTTTAAAATATCTTTAGCTTTCTGATCGTCACCAAGCATTTTTGAAAACTGTTCCATTTTCTGTGTTCCATCGCCTCGCGAACTTGGCACGTAGTCTTTAACAAACACAGAGGGGTCTTGATAGTCGTTTTTCCCATTTAAAAAGGCGGAGAACTTGCTTATTTGTTCTCTTCCACCAGGGGAAACCACTTGATTGAATAATTGGTTTTTTTCAGAGGTAATTTTATTTGCGTCGTCCCAAACACTGCCCAACGTATTTTGCAGCTTATTGCCTGAAAGATTGCTGCCGATGGCCTGCTTAATATTTGACTTTGCATAATTTACAGTCGTAAATGGCAGGCTTTTGCCCGGCGTTATTTCATTCTGATAATCTTGGTTAAGGGCTTTATTGTGTTCAATGGCATCTGTAAATGTGCCATGCTGATCCTTCATGTAATCACCCAGCATTGAAATAGAATCAGCATTGGCTCTTGCAAACCCGCTTTGCCTGCCGGACTGCTGCCTTAATTTTTCAAGCTGAGAAACCAATGAATCCACATAGGGTTTATTATCAAATTTAGCGCCTTGTTGGTCAGCTTTGGCGGCTTCCTGGGTTAATGCATCCCATGCGCCTTTTTCTTTTGCGGCGTAGCCTTGATAGTTATTTTTAGCTAAATCAAAAGCCTGGGCATTGGTTAAATCTTTAACGTTGGACAACGATTCGCCAACATTTTTTGCCATTCCCTTTGCTGAATATTGCGATAATTTATCTAAAATGGCACCAGGCGCTTTTGGCATTAATTCTCCTGCAGCTCTTCCTGCGGGAGCGGTCAATGCGCCAGCGATTCCACCCTTAATGGGATCATCGGACTGCGTTGTTCCAAAGATGCCGCCTGTAGCCGAATCTGATAGCAGCTTTTGCACAAGTGATAATGCTTTAGCCGGTGCGACAGCTTCTTGAGCAACTGCATAAGGAGCATATTGAGCGCCACCCTGTATAAGGTTATCGGCCAGATTAGGCTTATTAACGCCAAAAACTTCTTTTCCAAAATCTATATGCGTTTGAGCAGATGGAAATCCTGAAAGCAGGAAATTATGCAATCCCTGTCCTGCCGATGCGATACCAGAAACAATATCGGGCACGATGCGCTGATAAAGAGGCGCTGCTGCTTGCTGCGATGAATTGCCACCTTCTAGTTGAGCAATGATAGAAGGATCCGTTACAGGCTTTAATCCTGCTTGCGAAGTATTTCCTTCCAGTTGCGCAATAATGTTAGGATCGGTTACCGGTGTCATTCGTGCCACTGCCCGTTAATTTTGTAATAGGTTTTTCCGCCAAGTGTTTTGGTGGCCTGAGCTTGAGACGCGCCTGATTGCGCAGAAGCCCCGCTAAGCTTTGCTCTTGTCTGTGACGGCGTTTGTGTTAATGCTGGATTAACTCTTTGCCTATACATATCCTGCAAAGATTTAAACTGTTGCATGGCCAGATCAGGATTAGAATCCCAGTAAGCCGGATTAGAAACATTGGCCATCAGCTTTTGCTCACTGTCAGTTGCTTGACCACCTAATGTTCTGCGCATTTCATTAGCAATGTTCGTCGCGTAATTTCTAGTAAAATTTAAATAATTTTGATAATCAGATGGTGTTTTTCCAAGGGAAGCTTGTACACGGTCTTGTTGTAATTTTGCCCGTCCCGCTAAACCCGCATAACCTGTCACAGAATCCATGAGCGGCTGAGCGCCTTGGAATAGATTATCCAAAATAGAGGCGTATAACTGCTGATTACGCTGATTGGCTGTCAGTACTTTTTTAGCGTACGTGTCCTGTGAGGCGTTTTGAACGGCGCTAATATTGTCAGGTATTGGCGCATTCATATTGGCTGCAGGCTGGCCGCTTGCGGCCCCTGCAGGTGCTGCAGGAGTAGTCCCTGGCAACGTAATGCTGGGTAATTGTTGCTGAGGCGCGCCAGGGGAGCCTGTGGCAGATAATAAATTTTGCATGGATGGAGACACGCCCCCGCCCGCTATGCCGCTGTTAAGCAAGCCAGATTGGCCCGACATTGAACTAAAGACAGCCTGCGCTAGGCCTGGGTTGCTTTGGATTAAAGCGCTCCCTTCCGGCGTTTGTGACCAATTCCTGAAACTGTTAGAAACGCCTGTACCTGCTTTTAATAGATTGGCCTGTGCGCTTAAAAAAGGCGCTGTATATTTAAGGCCAACATAAGGCACTTCGGCATTGGTTAAATTAGTCTGAGCGCCATACAGAGGCACTTTTGCATTAGCCTCGTTCGCCTGCGCATTAATTAAATTAGGCTGTGCTCTTAGCATGGCTAGCTGCGCTTGCGTCATCTGTGGCGCATATTGCAATTCCACGTCTTTTAAATCATTGCCGATGGACGCGCCGCGTAATTGCTCCGCCAGGCTTTGAGGCAAGAACTGGTTTTGAATGCCAAGCTGCTGCGTTTGCATGGCCAAATTTTTTAAGGTCTCCATGCGATTCATGCCGGTTAAAACAGGATTAGCTTGATCAAAACTTAAAAGTGGAAACATTAAAACATTCCCCCTATAAGCGAACTAATCCCGCCACCCATTTGCTGATTGTAGGTATTAGCGCCAGCGTAAGCGTTTTGCGCCTGAGCCAATAATTGCTGTAATAGGCCTTGCGACATCATTCCAGAGGCATTAAAGCCTTGATCGCTCATGTGCGACATGCCCGTTAATCCGGTGTCGTACATACCTATGCCGTGATTTAAATAGTTGTAATAATCTTGATTCGCCAGATTATTGATCGTGCCAGCAATGTTTTGCTGCTGCATGGGACTGCCCAACATCCCGCCTGCTGCTGACGCTCGATTTGCCGCACCCTCTGCTTGCTGCGTTTGAAATTGATAGCCTGGCGATTGCTGAAAACCTGCGCCGATTTTATTCATGACTGCGCCAGGATCATTAACTAATTTATTATTTTCAGCGTTAAGCGTTCCCATGGCGGATTTGCCCGCATCAATGTACGGGTTTAAATATTTGCCCATGGAGCCTTCAATGCTGCCCAAATAAGGATCGGCGGCATCCGAGGGATTTTTAGCAAAAAACATATTAAATAAACCATTTGCAATACCGCCCATCCTGCCGCCTGGTGTTTGGCTGCCTAATGAACTCATGAGTCCGCCGCCTCCACCTCCGCCGCCAGAACCGCCCAGCATCGACATCCAATTGCTGCCGCCCCCTCCGCTTGAGCCACCGCCCATTGAGCCGCCCATTAAGCCTTGTTGCGAGCTATAAGCCCCAGAGCCGCCCTGCGGATTAAAATAATTCTGGCCAAACGGTACTTGACTGCCGGAACCGCCGCCCTGCGAACTATCGCCGCCTTGCGATTGCAGCATTTGCATAAGGAGCGGTAAAAAATAAGCGTATGCCATAAAATTTAACTCATGGTAAAAGTTCTAAAAGTGCCGCTTTCGTTGCCCATAAACTTGCCGGTTGTTTTATTAAAAACAAAAGAACCGATGGAGGCCGCCGTATTTAATTGCGCAATGGTCGCTGCATCTAGCTGGGGCGGCTTCCAGCCTTCATTACTCAGGGCCCGCTGTAATTCCGTGATTAATTGCTGCAACATCAAAATAAAATTTGAATTAACATTTACCGCTTTAACGTTTCCGCTTCTGTCGTCTTTCTCTACGGTAAATAAAGGCTGCGCTAAATTAGGTATGCTCATTGGTAAATACTCACAGAGCCATCGGTGGCTAAAAATCGGCCATCGCCCCAAAAACGGAACTGGCACACAAAATCGTTGGCCTGCCCCATTCCCCAGAAATTCAACTTGTTTTGTCGAAAGCCCAGCGGGTTTAATTGCTTACTGACAATAGAGCTATAGCTCTCGCCACCATCTTTGGAGAAATTAAAATCCACGCGCTGCAAATTAGAATCAGAACCTTGCTCAATCGTGAAATTGACGTTATTGACAATAAATTGCTCAGCTTTCAGCAGCCTGATATTTTTACAAACACGAATACGCGGAATAACCAGACCGTCATAGGTGGTGTATTTGCTGTTTAATTCGTATAAATTGCCATCTTCAAAACTGATGAAATAATATTTATTATTAAAAAATGTGACTGATTTGGCGGGGTGACAATTTTGATAATGGTCACACAACGTAAAGAATTTATTGGTCTTAAAATCAAATAATAGGGTCAGGCCATCGTCCGGCCAGGAAACCTGATAAAAAGGATGGCCATCTTGCTTAAAGCAAAATCCATAACAATTGGTAGGGTTCGTTAATTCAGATAGCCTGAAATTAATGCCATCATCCGATATTTGTTTAACGGAATTCCCGTCCGTGTAAATAATGGCGGGGCCCGATGATTCATTAACGCCTACCCAGACTACCAAACCGCTGATATTGCCTTTTTCTTCTGAGATAGAAACAGAACCGATAGAAGCCTGATTGGCACATCCGTAATCAATGTTATTAAAGGTGTTTTTAGTGTAAGGAAATAATTGTGTGCCGGTGTCATACCAAGGCTCGACAACGGTTTTACCAAACACCAGCAATAGATTGCCCTTGCCAGGAAAGCGCACACAGGCCATCGCTTCATCGGGCTTGGTTTGAATTTCCCCTGTACTGGCCGCATCCGCTGGAAAGGAGTGTGCGTTATTTGGAGCGGACAAGCGCCATTCAGCGCGATTAAGTGAAGGCGCGATGATATAGCCGTCCTGAAAAGTGACATAGCCAGGCGTAAAGTCCAGGCCAGAACCCGATCCAGTTACCGCTTTGCTAAACGTGTGGTTGCGATAGTCATAAACATAAATGGATGATTTATCGCAGATAGCAATCTGATCAGCGTTATTTTCGCTGATAAAAACATCGCCTTCTGACGTTTCAATGGTGGCTATTTTTGTTTTGGATAAATTCTCGCTAATAGAAAAAACGGCATCATCGGCCACCGCGATCATGTGGTCATAGCGCGCGCTGCTGTAAAGTCCCCTGCCCTGGCCACTGTCTGATAGCGTAACGGCCTTTTTATGGCCGGCGTATGGCACCATCCAGCCATCGGAAATAAACATATTAAAAGTTTGCTGGCTTGATATTTTGGAATAGCGCCCAAACGTTGAGGAGCCGACAATATCCAATGGTATTTCTTGCGTTCTTGCCATTAGGGCACCCACCCGCCGCCTAAAAAGGCGACCGCTAAGAAATCGGGAGCTTGTCCGCTATACAGCGTTGATGATTTTTGTGTGGTTAAATCCACAGGGCTTATATAGTCAAAATCTTTGCGATACCGCATAAGGCGCTTTTCAGCGCTTTCCGGCATGGAAATGCCAAATTCTGAGCAAATAAGATTGGCCAATTCATAGCGCGCATAAACCAAGTAGCCGCGCTCATAAAATTCGCTTAAATCTACATCTGGGCTTTCGATTTCCTCTAACCCAAATTTGCCCCACACGGTCAGCGGATAAACGGCGGAAGGTCGCGGGTAAAGTGAAATGGTTGTGCCGCCTACGCCGTCCTCATCAATGGAGCGTTCAGCATGCCAGCTTGAAGGCAAGGTAGTGACATTATCCACCTGGCTACGCCCTCTAAATTGCACACGCCCCACGTTTTGCATAGCAAAGCGAACGGGGCTGTCCTCGCCGTTATTAAAGGTCAGCGTTTCAATGGCTAAAAGATTGGGCACAAAATAATCAGGCTCGCCAATCTCTGTTACCGTTTCATACTTTTTATAAAACGGTATCAGCGACATGTCGGAAATTTTGTCGGTTAGCGAATCGTTGAGCAAACTAAGGCCTGTTGACATTTGAGGGCCGGACACAGTCTCAAAGCCCTCAGCAACAATGCCAGCTAAAGAATAAGCCCTAGTAATTAACTCCGACGCTAAATAAGACATTCATACCGCCTCTTTTACACGAAGTATTCGAAGCCATTAACCCAAACATCCGCATTGCACGAAGCCGCCGAGTTGATATAGCGAATAGTCGGCGCCGAGCTAACGAGTTTTGACAGTATTTTTTGTTGTCCGCCATTAAACTTTGTTGCGACAGAGCCATAAATACGCGGGCCAACCGTAGCGCTTGAAGCGCCGGGGAAAAAACTTACGTAATCGTTAGCGGTAGCCGGTGTAAACTCCGCATTAATTAACACGGGCGTGTTATCAATGGGCGGAACGCCAGTTGTTAAAGTAATGTTAGCCAAGCTTGCGCTGGTGCCATCGTTTAAGACTTTGATGGAATCATCCCAGTAATGCTGGCGTAAATTGCCATTGCCTACGACATAGCCTTTAATTAACTCAGAGCTGGAGTTGGTTAACCAGTAGCCAACAACATCAGAAATATTGTAGCCAAGCGGCATAACGGGCGTAGCAACAGTTGCAAAAGTCGTCAGCATAAAGGCTGGCGTTTTGGTGTTAATGTCAGATCCAATTTGTACTACAGCGTACCAGGTACTGGCCGCTAAAGAGCCTGTATCAAGCCCGTTAGCGCCATTCACTGCCGCATTAATAGTGACCGCGCTTGAGGTAATATCAAACGCATTACCGCTATCGCGCGCCTGGCCAGCAGCAACAGTTAAAGTTGTCGCACTGTCCCACGCTAATTGCAGGTTATTTTTATAAAGCATCGGTAAAGAAAACGCTTGCGATGAAGTAGTCATTTTTATTTTTCTCCGTCAATTAAGAGTTAATGGGAAACAAGATACGCATGCTGTAATCTTGCATAAGTGTGCTATCGAAAATGCAGTCATTTACGTAGCCGTCCATGTTTCCGCCAAATTGCGAACCGTAGTAGTTACGCAGTGATGCGCCCGTATCGCCCACAGTGCTAGACGTCGGATAAGGAATTTTTTGCCCTAAGCGTGGCATTGCCAGATAAAACGCATCACCACCCACAACCAGCCCGCATTTATGGCGCGGCATGAATTTCAATGTCATACCTGCAACAATGGCTTTGTTAATGTTTTGGTTAGCAGTTGTGCTAGAGCTGACTAAAGGAGGCGTAATATCCACGGTCACGTTATCGCCGCTTGCGCTTGCGTCCGCAGTTACACGGAATTGCACAGGACATTCAGAAACCGCTTGACCAATGAAGGTTAAGAAGTTTAAGCCGTTAGCTGGTAGGAATTGGCCTAAATCGCCTGATTTAACTGCATCCGCGCCCGCGCCGGTAGCGCCGCTTAATACCATCTGTGTGCCAGCGGCATTAATGCTGACGACGGTTAGTGTCGTGCTTGCATTGCCTAAGTTCCCAGATTCATGAATAGGCAATAAGTTAGAACGATAAAACTTGCTATTGCCACCGGTGTAGCTGCCCAAATCCCAGGACTGCGTTAATTTATTGTTGCGGTCCGGGGTGAATTGGTTAGCACCAGTATTAATAATTGCGCTGATGGCCATGTTAGGCAGATACGTTTTTAATTCACCAGGGGCCGCGCCATATTCGTGGAAAAACGATTCCATCTGTGCGAGCTGACCAAATGAATTAATCGCTGTCACGCCATCGCCGTAAAAGCGGAAGGGCCCAGAGACGGTATTTAAAGCGCCCGTGGGAACGCTTTGACCAATGCCATTAAGCGAATAAACAGGAACGCTGCTATTAGCGTTTTTAGCCACGTTAATTTCGATAGAGGCGGATAATTGCTTAATAGCACCTTTACCAATTTTTGTCATGTAGTCTTTTAAGTTATAAATGAACTCTTGCTCATTCATCGCATACGAGACGTTTTTAGCTTGTGTAATGGTTAAAGGGTGCAAGCGCTGTTCAGTGCTTTGGAAGGTCACAACTAGGCCGTCTGCCGTCCTAAAACGATACGGCAATTCAATATTGACGGTTGCGCCTAATTGCGCCGTCATGTTTTGAAAGTCTTTAAACTTAGTGTTTAGGGTAGAGATGAAACAATTTTGGTTTTCAAGGTGCGCTAACGCCGCTGGCTGATAAGTCGCAACTTGTTGTAAATAGTTAATTGGGTTTGCCATCGCAAAAATCTCCGCTTATTAGTTTTAATAGCGAGGACGGTTGCGATGTGTTTTTAAGGCTTACGCTTGTAGGTAATCTAAACCGCGTAGCTCATTTGCACTCATCGGGCCGTCACTCGTTCCGGTATTCGATGGTGTTAATTGATCTAACGGAGGATTAGCGCGGGGAGCGTTTCGGCCAGATTCATTCGTTTTTATCGATTGAGACCAGTTTATAATCGCTTGCACAGCCAAATGATCCATGCCTGGAGTTCGTGCGTACTGAACAATTTGCCCTGCCTGAAGAGGATTTTTTAATAAATCTTCTAAAACAGACGCGCCATTGTCGAGCGAGTTAATTAAAATTTTAAGTTCCGGCATATTTTGTATGCCAAACGCTTTCAATTTTTCCTCAAAATCCGGCACTTGAGCTTTATGGGCTTGGATTTTAGCAAAAAATGCATTTTCTACATTCTGCATAGCACCTTGCCAGCGCATCTGCTCTGTTTGCTCGGCGACTATTCGGCGCACTTCATCCGGCGTTATGCCAGGACTCATGCCGCCTAATCCGCCTTGCGACTGAACAGGTTGCGCTTGTTGCTGAGGTTGATTTCTCTTCAATTCCTCCAGCACTTCAGCTCTGGTCTTTTGATAGGTTTCGCTTTTAACAGCGCCTACCAATTTATCTACCTGAGATTGAGGTATTAACCTTTCTTTTTCCTGTGGCTGCGCTTGTGGCGTAGCAGCAGGTACACTATTCCCAGCATCACCTTGTGGCGATGCCCCACCTAATAATTCGTCAGTCATTTTTCACCTTTATCGACTATTGCCCCGTCACGGTATGCCCCAAAAGCGCATGGGTCTCGGCTATTTCTCCGCATAGCTGCGTATGCCTCTCGTCACGTAAGAGTCCCGTAAAATAGCGCTAAAAATCCATAGCACCATTTCAGTGTATGAACATACTTCGCGCGCTATTTGCTCGCAATAAAATAATAAGGGGAATTGAGGGGATAGATTTTTTTAGAGAAAACGCCCACCAGAATTAATTATTTTGGCGGGCATTTTTATTAAGAGGCGCGTTTTCTGCCAGCAGCCGCCATTTTAGACATTTTTGCAGCGCCGTATTTTTTACGACCTGCCGACGCTGCAATAGCAGCCGCTGCATCTGGTGATTTGCCAGAGCGTTCCAACTTGCCTTTTAGTTTTTGAAAGCGGCCACCGCCGCCCAGCTTCATTGATTTAGCCATTGTTTGCCCCCATTGATTGTGTTGGCTGTGGTTTATTTGCTTTAGATAATTTATTAAAAAAATTATTAATATCAGTTTGTGTTTTTGGCCAAAAATTAAAATTAATATCTTTTATGTCTATTTTTTTAGGAAAATCTTTAAACCTGGTTTTAAGTTGTTTAATTTCTGACATTGTTTTCTTCCTTTGGTTTGGGTTTATTCGCCTGAATTATATCATGATGAAGTCGTACATCCTCCCTGTCATGCTTTCGCATTTCTCCGTGGTGCCTGCTCGCCTCATGCACAACAGCAATGGCCATATCCACGTTTTTAGCCATCTTCTCCGTTTGCTGCTGCTCTAACCTTACCACTGCCTCCCGCTGCGATTCCTGGGCTTCTAATAGCAATTTAAGCCTATCGTTTTCGGCTTTGATTTCATCAATCGATTGTTGGCCCGCATCAAGCTGGTTTTTGACTGTATCCTGCTGTATCTGATGTTCGACTTTTTTGGCCTCAATCTGATTACGCTGCACCTGCGGGTTATTCTGCATCTGCTGCATGGCCATGGCTTGTTGCTGCGCCATCTGTTGCTGCTTCTTTTGCTGAAATTGCTTAGCCATCATGCGCATTTCATCTGCGCCCGCACACTCTACGTTTTGCAGGAGGATTGGCAGGCCATCTGTGCTAAAGAATTCACCCAGCACCGGCATTGAATGCGCCAAATCGATAATTTCAGCCAAGGAGCGGGATTTTTGAATCGCAAAATTAACGCCAGGCTCAACTTTTACCCGGAATGAGTTTTCTGCGTATTGCATGCTAACGCCATTGGGCATGTTAATCGGCGTTGATTCGCGTTTACCATCTTTATTTAATGTTGGGATAGAGCGCTTTTTAACGAGATACTTAGGAATTAAATCAACAATTATCTGGGCGCACCAATCCCAGGATTGTAAAAATCTTACGATATAGGGCATCGCGGCTGAGTTTGATAAGGTAATGCTTTCGATAATCGCTTTACCTGACAAATCCTTATTATTACCGCCCAGCGCTTGGTCAAAATTACCTAAAATGGTTTCTACCTTCTGCTCGCCTGCCATAAACGTGTTGGGTATCTCTGGCGGTATTGGCGCACGAACCACGGGCGCTGGTGGATTAACAGGATTGCCGTTAACGTCCTTATCTTTGTAAATAACGACACTCGGCAATTGATTATTTTTAATCGCAGCCAAATATTCTGGCTGTGTCGGCAAACCGCCTTCTGGGAATATCCATTTACTCTGGATGCTGTCTTCCAGCTCAGAGGCCAAGCTTTGCCCTGCAAAGTTAGTCAACATCTGCGCGCCCTTGGCTTGGTAAATATACGGGCGCGTCATCTGCTGCACGGGGCCGTCTGTGCCATCCCGTAGCAATACGCTATTACCATCGACAAACACCAACGGCAGATATTTAAAGTCTGTTTCGATATAGCCTATCACCTGGTCCTCAATTAAGTGATAACGGCATATCGTGGTCATGTCGCTCATGCGGCTATCAATAATATCGGGTATTTGCTCAAAGAGCATGGACTGCTTAGACTGCACTTCTTGCTTATATTCTTTTTTCGTCATTACTTGGCCATCCGCCAGTTCGACTATTTCAACTTTATCTTTGCGCTTTTCGTAGTAGTAACACTCTAATAAAATATCGTTTTTATCGGTGCGATACGACCAGCTAAACTCACCCGCCTTTCTGGCAAAGCTGACGTTATTAATATCGACATCAGGGCGTTCTTTTTTAAACGCTTCTTTGGTTTTGGGGAAATACTCAAAACAAAAATCGCCATCCCCTTTGTGCGATAGCTGTGCTTTTTTATCAAAACCGCATAAGGTTGGATCAAATACCTTCATCACTTTAATATCCTGATTAAAGCTTCTGGAATGCACGTAATCAGTAGTGACTTTTAGCACGCTAAAGCCGCCGCCTAATTGGTCGGTATAAACATCGTATTCACAACCCAGCTTGTTAGAGTCGTAAAGCACATGCTTAACATAGCCCTGCACCACTTGTATTTGTTGCACCAGTTGCGGCGTTTCCGGCATATCGTCCTGAGCGCTCACCTCAATGGATGGCTCTTGTTTAGCAAATTCACCGCGCAAGCGAGATAGCTTAGCTTCCGTAATATTAAACTCTAAATCAGGCTTGCCGAGTGCTTTTAAGAGTGCCCGCATGTTGTCGGTGAGCGCTGTCCTAAAAACAAAGTTTTTGAATTCCCAATATCTATCATAATTGGGCTTAAAGTAATCGTACGATTCTTTAATGTTTTTCTTAATGTCTTCTAATCTGTCCTGATACTTTTTATCTACTTTAGCCATATGCTGACCGCCTTAATTGTTGAATATGTGAAAATTGGTTGCCTATTTGGCTCACAACGTTTTGTTGCGAGGTTTGGCCAATCTGTAATAAGTTCTCAAGCGTTTTATCAATGAAGCCTATTTTTACGGCGTCATAAAATGTATCGGCAATATCATCATGGGCGTGTGTGTTGTTAGCGGTTATTTTGCCCATGTGTTCAATAAATATATTGACCAGCTTGTTATCTTTGACTATCCACAGCTTGCCCTCGCTCATGAGCGACACACGACCAGAGGCCGCATAGGGCTGGGCCTCTAAGAAACGCGCTGTTTTGCTGCCAGAGGCGCGTGTACGCTCAATCTGGATAATTTTTAAGCCCTGCAGCTTGCTTAATGTTGATGAGAGCGTGACGCCGGTTGATTTCTTCTCGATTGCCGCATACATGGGCTTTACGTAGTGGCGCAAGCAGCCAGCGTAGAATTCCATGAACTCATCCTCTAAGTGCTTGGGCTCTATCCAGTCCTCGCGCAAATGAATTAAATGCAGCCCCAAAATGCCACTGCTGGCTTCTCGGTGTTTGATATCGTATAGGCCCCAAAAGCTAAACACGGTGGGATCGTTATAGTCTTTGTCGGTTTCTGCAGTATCTGCAGTAATAAAGGTCACCAATAGCTCTGGCTCTTTATCTAAAAGCACAAAATCTTTTTCAAGATAAATAGCGCCGCCTGCGGGCTGTGGGTCTTGCTGATATTGCGCATAGAAAACGTATTTATTGAACTCGCGCATGGTTTTAAGCTGCTCTTTTGTCTTGACGTTTTCATCCAGCGCATTGCCTGCATCATCCAGGCCTTTTAAAACAACCTTTGTCCACTGATAGCCATCCCTGCCCGCTTTGAAATAAGCCGCTAAATCGGCCTCATGGAGACATTGGCCTAAGAATATTTGGGAAACGTTAGGACCGCGCACACGCTGAGCAATCGTCTCGTTATAGTTGCGTATAACGCTCTCGCGCATTGTGTCTGAATGGACTTCATCGGGTTTATGCATATCATCCATGATTAAACCGCCTGTATAGCGGCTACAGTCGGGGAAACCAGCATCCTTACCCGTGACAGCGCCTCCACTGCCAAACGCTTTAATAGCGCCGCCTCCGGTGATTTTAAAGTTATCTCTCGCTGAAGAGTCGCCATCGATTTCAATACCAAATAAGCGCCGGTATTGCGGCAGTGCTACGATGCTTTTAATGACAGCCGTATTCTTGCTGGCCTCATCATGCGAATAGCTAAGATAGAGAAACTGGCAATCTGAATAATTTGCCCAGGCCCAGGCGACAAAGTGTTGCAGCAGTGTACTTTTGTAATGGCCTGGCGGCAGATTAATGATTAAGCGAAACGTCTCAAGATTAAATACCTTTGTGAGTTCTCGGCAGACTGTAATGTGATGGGATTCCCGCCCTATGGGCTGGCTTAATGAAAAGTCTCGACCCGTGCGAAACCTGAAGAATACTTGGATAAAGAAAAGCAGCGAGCCTTTTAGTTTAGCTCTAAACTCAAGTAATTCTGGATCGGTTTCAATATGCATGGCATTGTTAGTACTCTTTCTTGAATTTCTTGTTTAGCCTGTCTTCTGTTTCTTTAAGCTCTTTTTTAAGGGCTTCCGTCTCTGCCTTAAGCGCCTCGTTCTCTTCTGAGTTATTCATTTCAACTGCTTTTAAAATGGGAGCGATACGCGCTACCAATTCTTTATCTGCTTTAAAGCGCAATTCTGGCTCTGCTGTCTCGTCCTTTGCCAGCTTAATCAACGCCTGTACGGGATCATGTTTTTCTTTTTGCAGCGCTGCCATCACATCGTAATAGCGTGAGCGGCTATCTTTTACGCCCTTTGGTCTACCTGCATTACCTTTTTTGAATGGCATGATTTATTTGTGTTCTAAAATTAACCAAATTTAATGATAATCGCCCAAGAAATTAATAGCCCAATTGCATAGGCAATAAGGAGATTAATCATTTTTCTTTCCCTTGGCTGGCCGTCCGCGCTTCTTAGCGGCTACAGCTTTTTCAATTGCACCGCCAAGCTCTCTGCATGCGCCTGCAATTTCTTTTACAGATGGATGTTCACCGTTCAGCTTTTGAAATTCTTCTGGTTTTGTATCAGTAGCAATCGGCTTCTCCTCCTTCCATCCCAGCCCATTGCAATCCGTACACTTAACCAGCATATAGCCGCAGCCGCGCACTTGTTTTTGACCGTTACACGTGGAACATTTAATTATTTCAGACACAGAAACCCCGTTTTAAAGATATTTGGGGCTTATCTTAGGGCAGATTAAAATTGCTTAATAAGCAAATACTGAGGGGAAATGAGGGGATTTATTTTGGTAATTCGGGAATCGGCATCCAGTGGGTTACTTCAGCATGCGCATAACACTTCCAGCAAGGAAGATAATCATCATATCCATTGCCATCGCATTTCCACGGTTCTTTTTCATCGCTAGCATAAAAACCCAGCCTATCTTCTCCGGTTTTAAGTCTAAACAGAACGCATTCTTTGTGAATAGGGAGCCGCTCTTTAACGTCAATCCAGCCATCATCCACAGTCACCAGCTTTTCTTCAATAATGCAAACATGATACGGGGTGAGCCACCTGTTTAGCTTGAATTCTTCCTCAGTGTAATTTTTAAACCACGTCTTAAACTCTACTATGGTCATTTTTTTAATTCACTCCATTTGACAATGTCTCCAGAGAGCGTTTCACCTGTGCTGGTGTTTGTGCAGTACGATATATATGTTCCCGTAGCCATTAAGTCTCCGGCTCTTTTGCAAGCATCCAGAGAATCGTAAGGCACGGTAACAGTTGTACTGTAACCGAGGGCAATAATAAGCACCCACTTCACCTAAAAATTCTCCATTAATACCCAAAACACTCTAAACTCTGCTAGGGTCATTTTTTTCATTATCCTTTATTTCTTTAGAATCTGTTGAATAAAGTTTGGCGCTACACTTAACATTCATTTCATTCGTATGTACGTTACCCGCCCTACCGCAAACAATGCAAGAATTTTCCCTGTCTTGAGGAAATCCCAACAAATCATTTCCAGCAGAATTATACCCAAACAAATCACCTAAAATAGTCATCTAAAAATTCTCCACAAAAAACTTCTCAATCACGGCCTCAAACGCCTTAATATCAAACTCGCCGCCCTCGCCGCTTTGGCGGCCAATCCAGACTTTATCGGGGCGAGTACCATTTGCGATGAATAAATCGCCTATATTAATGCGATCATCCAGATTAATACCGACTACAGGAAATGCGCCAGTATTATCAGGAATTTTAAATTCCTCGCCTTGGCTCCTTTTTATGTGTTTTATGATGGCCTTTCTAAACCTTTCTTTTTCATCTGGCGTTCTGTCTTTCAGCATTTCTAATGACTCGCTCACTCCACCACCTCCCAATCATCGGCCAGGACATCTTCTACCCTAAGATTATCAATTTGATGCAAAATAGATTCTCCGTTTTCCTCGGTATAAAAATACATTTCTCCTGCATTTATGAATATCGGGAAAGTTGTGCGGCTTTCACTTATTTTTCTCATAACAGGTTTCCCCGCCTTCATCGCTTCAAGTGCTTGGCTGAAGTTCATTTTTGAGCCTCATTAACAGGATATATTTCAGTTAGGTAACTATTTTCGATAAGATAAATAAGAAATCTAGCAGCTAAATTGGCTATATTATAATCCTGACAAAAAAGTGCAGGAACATTCTTAAATCTTTCTTCTGTGTCTCTGATGCTGATAGCATTTTCCGTTACATGGTAAGAACATTCTATTAGATTTATTCCGGTCGGAAGTTTTATCCATAGTTCGACAAATGTGAATGCTGAATAAAAACTAAGAAAATACGGGCTATTATCTTTAACCGGATCAATCAGAAGCTCTACTACATGCTCACAATCTTTGCAATCAGGCACTAGCTCATTATGGGCACAGTCTCTATCATCCCTCCAATAATGTGCACTCTCCTGTCGCACGCCCAACGTTTTGAGGCGCTTAGCCAGCTCTAGCGACACTACCTGTTGCTCGATTGGTATCATTTCAATCCTCCGCACCGCATTTTTTACATTCTAAATTTAAATCACTCATCATTCCTCCTTATCTAAACTGGAGGCGGCAGGATGGACTCGAACCATCTAGGGCGCGCGCATTAGCTTGCCGATTGCCCACTTGTAGCTAACCAAGCGCGTGTCACCAGCCACGCCGCTACCACCATAAATCATTATCCAACATTCCGGAAAAGCCGGAAAGTTATTTCCCCCTCACATCCCGCTCCGGTATAAACCACGTATGCCCACACTCGCACTTACGCGCATTCGGGAAGTGTATCTTGCGCCCGCTCTCTTGATGCTTGAGCTTTGCTCTGATGCGCTGCTCGCAAACGCCCTGAAGCTTGGCGACTTGTTTTGTGCTGAGTTCTTTTTTCATACTATTTGCATTAACAATATTCGTTAAAAATGCGATCCGCGTTCATTTTGCCCAATATATTATTTAGCTTGTTGAAGCATCTTTAAAATGTTCGGCCAAAACTTTTGCGATCGGCAGACAAAAATAACCACTTTTCCCTATCCAGTTGTTTATTAGTTTTTCTTCATAAGCTTTAATGAGTGATTTTAATGTCCAGCAACGAAGATTCACATATACGTGCACGAAAACGTTTTTATCTTCCATATACTTAAGTAAGCTATTACCGGATCTTTTGTATTTTGTAGTTTTCATGATATATCCCCTGTTTTGTTTTAAGTCGTTTATACTGCTGTTTAGCCCCGCGTTATTGCTGAGCTTGAGTACACTTTTTTATTTGCTTAGTCGTGAGTTCTTTTATTTTTGCTATAGCGCTCTGCTAATTCATTCATCTGTTTTATATATTCGATTTCTTGTTCTTCCGGTGTTTTATATTCAGACTCATGAGCAAGCAATACATTTTTTACAGTTTCTTTAATGATCGGCTCCAAAAATTCTTTTTGTCTTTCTATTTCAGCTTTAGTTATCATACTGTTCTCCTTGATTCAGGCTCTGCGTTATTGCTGAGCTTGAGTACACTATAGCGCATCGCTATAAGCATGTCAACAGGAGATTCACCCTATTTTGTTCGATTGGTCAGTTTTAGAACAGTTACATCTGTATGCCTTCATAATCATCTTCCGCCTATTGTTCAAGCGCTTTCTAAGCTCTTCGTTTTCAGCTTTTAGCTTTGCGTTTGTTTCGCGCTCATCAAAATATCTATTAACGCTGGTATTTTCTAGCTCCTCAATCTTATTCCGCGCCTTGGTTAGCTTTACGCGAGTGACCATGAGTTCGTGTTTTAGTCGTTTAATTTCATGCTCGGCGCTATCTAGCATAAATTGGAATTTAAATCGCTGTCGGATATGTTCAGACGCAGTAACAACTTCATCAAGATTAACTTCTGGAAATAGCCATTTCTTCAAAAACGCTTTTATCTTATTCACTAGCTCACCGCTTTAGCCAATATCTGGTGCGCAAGCCATAGCTTCGGCTGGAAAATGGCGACCCAGTTCCAGGTGCCTAATACAGCACAAATAGCGCAAATTGAAGCAATGGCTAATATGACGGAAATTATTATAATTGAAATAACATACTCAGGATAATCTGAAAATTCTCCGCCAAAGCTATGTTTACTTTTCCCTTCCATCATTTTGTGAACACGCGCAATTAGTTTTTTTATAACTATTGCGCCGATAATTGATGAAACCACGCAAACTAAGCCTATAACAATATTTCCGATTGCATCAATCCTAATCGCACCCAACCCAAAATTCACCGCATCCGCTGCATTATCTTTCACAATGCTTTGCAGCTGCGTGATAACTTCAACTAGCTTTGTTTGTAAATCGCTCACTCTGCTTTCTCCTCTATTAAATTGCTATTTTGTTGATCTAAACAGTAAATTTTACTCTCGGACAATCGTTATTCAAGCACTCATACTTCTGCTGGCTCTTTGTATCATGCCCATCTTTGCGCACATTGGCCGTCTTGCATTCAGGACAAAATATCGTCTTCACTCTATCCGTTTCTTTAATCAAGCTCAGCCAATCTTGCGCCGGCATAATCACTAGCCAATCGTGATTGTTTCGTCTGTGTGCAACGACAGGCAGCTTGTAATCACCCGCATCACGCTTAGCCTGGGCCACTGCATCATAGGCATTAAACTTTTCCGTATACTTCACTTCAAAGTGAACGCTTGGCAATGCATTACAGACAACATCGGGGCTGTCTTTGCTTCCGCAAAACTGCTGACCACGGCGAGCGTCAAAGCCGTGTTCGATTAGCAGGTTTTTGAAATCGAGTTCCCCGCGTTTTCCTTTTTGTTTTGAATTAATCAATCAAATCTCCTCAGCTTTTAACAAACCCTTTGGCGTCACATGTTGGGCAAGGTCTTCTTTCTTGATAAATAGCAACTTTACAATCTCTACAAAAATTAATGGTATTGTTGCTTAGCATTTTGTGTTGCTTCTCTATGTCGCAAGAACATAATTTTGAAAATCTATCTTCATCCAATTTCTTTTCGCCGTTACACTTGGGGCATACATGAATCACTCAAATCTCCTTCCAGCATCTAAAACAAATTTTTTTGGGGTAATCATCTAAATCATAACCAGCACAATGAGCTAATAACCCAACAGGCTTTGCATAAGGCAAATAAAATTTATCATGCATCCCCGCCCAGCACTTGATACGATTAAGCAGGGTCATAATTAAAAACACTCGCAACGTTTATAAATTTGCTCATGCTTAACTATTCCTTCGCAGCGCTCACAAGTCATTCTATTTTCAAATCTTTCAAGTTCTGACACCCGCTTTTCCAGCGCTTCTATTTTTTGATTAGCATTTTCAAAAACACCAAAAACGCCAGGCTTAAAACACTTGAAACATTTAGCACAAACTCCTGGGTCGTCTGCTTTATAAACAAGCACCAAATCACTACATCGGCAATATTCCTGTTTCTTCCGCTTCACCAGCCGTCTGCATTGTTTGATATGCACTGGATGTAAAATTTTATCGCCGCCATAAACAAATATTTTATTCCCCTTAATTTTCCCAACAGTTCTAATTAGCCGGTAAATTTCTCCCTCCTCTTTGTAGCCGTAACTAGAACAATAAACTGCCACCTTATTACCCACATTAAACTTACCCATCACCACCTCCACCGTTTCTTAGTCATCCACCGCCAAAACATTTTCAGCTCATCGCGCATCACAAAGCACACAAGCGCAATATCAAACGCAATCAGCATTTCAATAATTACCGTTTCCATCGTATCCACCTTTTGCTACGTAAATACTCAACGACAATTTTCGCTAACCACCAAACCAGCCATAGAGCCGCATAGCCAATAAAAAATATCGGTATCAAAATCATAAAAAGCAGTACAGCGTCCATTATTTCTGCTCCTCGTTTTTCTTTTCCGGTAAGTTATTTTCTTGATACATACAAACCCCTCATTTCTTCGATTTAAGCCGCTTTAACCGCCTACCCGCCACCCACGTATTGCTTATCAGCTTTCGTAAGCGCTTGCGTAGCCAGGAGCGCATTAGCGCCGACCTTCAACCATTAACTCTCCCACTCCCTCAAGAGGAAAGCCAAGATCACTATTGACAAATTGGTTAAAAAAAACTTTTCCGCGTGATGTTATATACAGCAAATTTCCCTGAGGAAGCCTGTAGCCATGTTCATCAACCGCCACCAAGCTAATTGTTCCATCGTTATTGTTAATCAATCGCAAAGTAACTTCCGGTTCTTTGTCTTTTGGTCTTTCTGCTTTCTCTCTCATCTTTTCTGAAAACTTTAGCAAAATCTGAAACAGTGAAGGCTCATGATGCATTTCTCCGCATCCTTCACATTTTTTTTGCTTTGGCGCTTCATCGTCTCGTCTTGGAACAGCTTGCGTTTCAGTTTCAGCTTTTTCAAAGATTTTAAACTTCATGATTTTCTCCGGTTGTTGTTAAAAATTTATATCAGCGCCCACACCATACGCAGTATTTCAATATCGCTGGCTTTCGGGTTTTCCTGCCGCGCCGTTTTTTCAAGCGATGTCAGCATGGTTCCGATTTCACATGCCAGCGGCATATCCCACGGTTGATTTGCATAGTGCTTATTTTTAATTCGCTTGCAGCATCCAGCGCGCGCATCAGCAAGTTCAGATTCAGGCGACTTAGGATAAATTGTGTGCACCGGCTCATTCTTGGCTTTGCATCTTGCAATCGCCTTGTTCAATAATTCGCGGAATGCTTTTGTCACGTTCTCCGGTACGCGGTTCCACTCGTCTTTGCAAAGCTCTATCGCTGCGTCGACTTCTTCGTCCGTTACGTGCCAGTTCGCAAA
>Ga0196964_10000237_pt1 | contig 41176 bp, 40 predicted proteins | sample S1_10metaG_FD_148615 | JGI IMG/M metagenome (GOLD analysis project Ga0196964, IMG submission 148615) | Soil microbial communities from Anza Borrego desert, Southern California, United States - S1_10 | ecosystem: Environmental > Terrestrial > Soil > Desert | place: USA: California | collected...
ACTACGGCTTCATCCCCCACACCCTGGCCGACGACGGCGACCCCTGCGACATCATCGTGGTGGGCGTGACCCCGGTGGTGCCGGGCGCGGTGATCCGCTCGCGCCCGATCGGCGCGCTGATGATGGAAGACGAGAAGGGCCGCGACGAGAAGATCCTGGCGGTGCCGGTCGACCAGCTGCACCCGTTCTACGCCCACGTGGCCAGCTACCGGCAACTGCCCGAGATCCTGATCGAGCAGATCACCCACTTCTTCACCCACTACAAGGACCTGGAGAAGGGCAAGGAGACCCGCGTGGTGCGCTGGGCCGAAGCCGACGAGGCCGCCCAGATCATCCGCGACGGCATGGCCGCCCACGCGGCGAAGCCGGACGCGTAAGCGGGCCGGCGCCCGCGAAATGGAACCTTCACCGTCGGATTTCGTTCCTATGCCGACGGGGCATCAAAGAAGGTTACACCTATGCTGAAGAAACTCGCCCTTATTGCGGGCGTATCCGCCATGGTCGCGGCTTGCACCACGACCGATCCCAACACCGGCCAGACGGTCCGCAACAACACCGGCAGCGGGGCTCTGCTGGGTGCTGCGATCGGCGCCGGCCTGGGCTACATGACCAACACCAACAAGAGCCAGGAAGGCCGCCAGAACGCGCTGATCGGCGCGGGCATCGGCGCGCTGGCCGGCGCGGCGGTCGGCCAGTACATGGACAAGCAGCAGGCCCGCCTGCGCGACGAGATGGCCGGCACCGGCGTCAACGTGATCCGCCAGGGCGACAACATCATCCTGCAGATGCCCAGCGACGTCACCTTCGCCCTGAACCGCTCGGACATCGATCCGAAGTTCTATCCGGTGCTGGACGACGTGGGCCGGGTGCTGAACGAGTATCCGGCGACCTACGTCGACGTGGTCGGCCACGCCAGCGCCGACGGCGCCGCCGATTACAACCAGCGCCTGTCCGAACAGCGCGCCGCTTCGGTGGCGGGCTACATGATCAGCCGCAACGTGCTGCGCGACCGCCTGTTCGTGGCCGGCCGGGGCGAGAACTCGCCTGTCGCCAGCAACGACACCGAACAGGGCCGGGCGCAGAACCGCCGGGTCGAGATCGTGCTGCGGCCGCACACCCAGGGCTGACGTTACGAGAAACCTGATAGAAAAGGCGGTCCTTCGGGGCCGCCTTTTTCACGAGAACCGACGAGGGGCGACAAGCGAATGAGCGGCGAAACGGTGCTGGTGACCGGCGGGGCGGGCTACATCGGCTCGCACACCTGTCTTCGATTGGCCGAGGCCGGCTTCAAGCCGGTGGTCTACGACGACCTGTCCAACGGCCACGAGCAGTTCGTGCAGTGGGGACCGCTGGAGCGCGGCGACATCCGCGACGGCGCGCGGCTGGACGAGGTGTTCGCCAGGCACCGGCCCGTCGCGGTGATCCACTTCGCCGCCCTGATCGAGGTGGGGGAGTCGGTGAAGGCGCCGGGCCGCTTCTACGACAACAACGTGGGCGGAGCGATCAACCTGATCGAGGCGGCGCGGCGGGGCGGAGCGAACGCTTTCGTCTTCTCCTCGACCTGCGCGACCTACGGCGATCCGGTGCGGGTGCCGATGGACGAGGGCCATCCCCAGGCGCCGCTGAACCCTTACGGCCGGTCCAAGCTGATGGTCGAGCAGGCGCTGGCCGACTACGACCGCTACGTCGGCTTCCGCTCGGTGTGCCTGCGCTACTTCAACGCCGCGGGCGCGGACTTCGAGGGCCGCATCGGCGAGCGGCACGAGCCGGAGACCCACGCCATCCCGCTGGCGCTGCAGGCGTCGCTGGGCAAGCGCCAGGGTTTCAAGCTGTTCGGCACCGACTACGACACCCGCGACGGCACCGCGGTGCGCGACTACATCCACGTGCTGGATTTGGCCGACGCCCACGTGCTGGCGCTGAAGCACCTGCTGGCGGGCGGGAACAGCGACGTGTTCAACCTCGGCACCGGCACGGGCACCACGGTGAAGGAGCTGATCGCCACCATCGAGCAGGTGACCGGTCGGCCGTTCCCGGTCGAGCCGGCCCCCCGCCGCGAGGGCGACGCGCCGGTGCTGGTGGCGGTCAACGACAAGGCGCGCGACGTGCTGGGCTGGCGACCGCAGTACGACCTCAAGGCCATCGTCGAGAGCGCCTGGACCTGGCACCGGGCCGAGGAAGGCGCGCTGCAGGGCGAGCCCGCCTAAGGCGCGGTTCAGGCCCGGCCGAGCGGCCTGGACGACGCCTGGTACAGCCCCCAGGCGTAGGCGCTCCAGGCGAGCGCGGCGGTGAAGCCGGCGCGACGGACGAGCGCGGCGCGGAGCCGGGTCATGGCCCAGCCCGCGCGCCGCTTCAGGCTGGCGCGCATCTGCCGCCGCCAGCCGGCCGGATCGTCGCGCCAGGCCAATGTCGCCACCTGCGCCTCCGACGCGCCCAGGCCCGCGGCGATGCGGAACAGGTAGTCGCGGGTCATTCGCCCTGGCGGAATGCGGTGGCGCAGCACCGCGCCAGGCACGTAGCGCAGCTCGCGCCCGGTCGCGCGGACCCGCTGGGCGATCTCGGCGTCGCCGCCGGAGACCAGCCGGGCGCCGATCCGGTCAGCCAGCAGCGGCCGATCCAGCCAGCCGCTCTCGACCAGCGCCCGGCGGTTCAGGACCATGCCCGCCCCGGCCAGGTTGTCGACGGCGCGGGGCTCCGGCCCGTGGTCCTGCTCGGCGAAACACCAGCCGAACTCCTTCAGGTAGGGCGGCGGCGGCGCGACCCAGTCCAGCACCACCCGCCCCCCTATGCCGCCAGCCTCGGGCCGCGCGCGCGCCTCGGCGGCGACCGCGGCGATCCAGCCGGGTTCGAGCAGGTTGTCGTCGTCGACGAAGGCGATCCAGTCGGCGGAGGTCTCCAGCACCGCCCGCCTGCGCGCCGGCGTCAGCCCCTGCTCGGGTTCGTGGACGCGGCGCAGGCCGGGGAGCGCGCCGGAGGCGGCGTGACGCTCCACGACGGCGGCGGTGTGGTCGGTGGAGGCGTTGTCCACCACCAGCACCCGCCAGCCCACGTCCGCTTGGACGGTCTGGGCGGCCAGCGCGGTCAGCACCCGGTCGAGGTCGTCGGCCCGGTTCCAGGTGCAGATCGCGACGTCGAGGGTGAAGCCTTCTCCCTCCTCCCTCAATGGGAGAGCGGGTTGGGGGCTCAGGCCCGCCGCCGGTCGGGGGCTCCGCACTTGAGGCGGGACCGCCTCCTGCGCCTTCTGCCTCAGCGTCGCGCGCGCACCCCCATCCCCGACCCTTCCCCCATCGAGGGGGAAGGGAGTCATGAAAGCCTTCAGCGCCGCGCCCACCTGTTCCGGCGCGAACCGGCTCTCCACGCGACTCCTCGCCGCTTCGGCCAGCCGACGGCGCAACGCAGGTTCGTCGTGCAGACGCAGCATGGCGGCGGCGAGCGCGTCCGTGTCGCCCGGGGGGATCACCAGGCCGCCGTGGGCCTCGCCCGCCTCGAAGATGTCGGACAGGCCGTGGATGTCGGTGGCGACCACGGGCAGGCCGCAGGCCATGGCCTCCAGCGGCGCCACGGGGAGGCCCTCCAGCCGCGAGGCGGCGACATAGGCGTCGGCGGCGGACAGGCGGGCGCGCACCGCCTGCCGGTCGGTGACGTAGGAGGCCAGCCGCTCCAGCCTCGGCGGCGGGTCGGCGTCGATCATCGCCTGGAACGCCGCCTCGTCCTGGCCGGAGCCGATCATGAGCAGCCGCGCCGTCGGGCGGGCGGCGGCGACCCGGCGCCAGGCGGCCAGAAGCACGTCCAGCCCCTTGCGGGCGATGTCCACGCGGCCGTGGGTGACGAACAGCACCTCGTCTTCGCGCACGTTCAGCGCCCGGCGGCTCTCGGCCCGGTCGGCGGGACGCCAGGCGGCGGTGTCGAGCGGATTGGGGATGTCCACGATCTTGCCCGCCGGCACGCCGTAGACCGACGCCAGCCGCTCGCGCTCGCGCCGGGAGGGCACGATCAGGCCGCGGCAGGCCTTCAGCGACCACGGCCGCACCCGCGCCTCCAGCGGCGAGGCGGTCCAGTCGCCGCCCTGGAAGGCCGCGAACACCGGCAGGCGCAGGGCCGACCCCAGCAGCACCAGGGCGTCGAAGCGGGCGTACTCGTATTCCTGGACCAGGATTGCGTCGCAGCCCTCGTCCCTCAGCGCGCGGGCGAACCCGGGAAGCGGCGTCCGCGCCCAGGCGCGCAGGGACTCCCGGTTGGACGGCCGCCCGGGCGCTCGGGGCGGGACCGGCACGACCCGGATGGGCGCGCCCGTTCCGGCGTGAACCAGGCGTTCCGCGCGGCTCACGGACGACGAGGCGACCACGACCACTGCCTCGATCCCGGCGCTGCGCAGCGCCTCGACGTAGCCGAACAGCCAGCCGCCGGTCATCCGCTCGGCGAAGTCCTGGAGCGTCAGGCCGATCGGCTCGAGGAATTTCTCGATCGGGTCGCCCCAAGGGAAGATGGCGACGCGGTTCACGGTCGCCGCCAGGCCGCCGCCGTCTCGGTTCCGGCGGCCGAGGGGCCGAGCATCAGGTATCCCGCCGCCGCCACCGGCGCGGTCAGGGCGTAGAGCGCCTTGCGGGTCCGCCGCCCGAAGCGGGAGAAGGCCAGGTCGTGGTAGACGGCGGTCAGCGGATTGACAAAGCCCGCCCGGCGCGCGGGTGCGGCGCCGAACAGCCGCTCCAGCTCCGCCTCGCGGTAGCCGCGCCGGACGTGGCCCCACTCGGCCATCAGCTCCGCCTCGTCCGGACAGAAGCGCTTCAGCGCCCCGAACCACGGATAGCGCCAGCGCTCGTTAGGCGTGGAGACCAGGATCCAGCCGCCGGGCCTGGCCACCCGCATCGCCTCGCGCGCGGCGGCCGCGTCGTCGTCCACGTGCTCCAGCACGTCCAGGAGGGTGACCAGATCGAACGCGCCCTCCTCGAACGGCAGGCGCCGCGCGTCGGCGCAGGCGAAGGCGACGGGCCGGGACGTGGAGGGCCCCTGCCCGGCCAGCGACGGGTCCAGATCGACCGTCACCACCTCGGCGTCGGGATAGAGCAGGGCCGCCAGGCCGCTGCGCCCGCCGCCGATCTCCAGCACCCGCCTGACCGGCCCGTCGGGCGCGACGCGGTGCACGGCGCGCATCTTCTCACGGTAGAACAGACCGTCCGTCCACGGATTGGGGAACGGATTGCGGGCCAGAAAGCGGTCGAGCGGCGCCTTCATGCGGCGTCTCCGGCCAGCGTCGGGACCGGACGGCGGCGGCCGGTCCAGAGATAGCGCAGTCCCGAAAACCAGCCCGCGACCTGGGAGGCCAGCAGCCGGTCCTTGTCGGTGGCGCCGTTCTTCAGCACGCCGAAGGCCGAGCGCAGGAAGAACTTGGGCAGCTGCACCACCACGCGGCGCACCGCCCCGGGCTCGCCGACCCGGTCGCGCTGGGCCATCAGGGCGGCGACGTGGCCCTTCATGTAGGCGCGCATCTGCCCCTTCAGCGCCGCCCAGTCGCGCCGATGGGTGTGGAAGACGAAGGCGCGCGGCTCGTACAGGCAGGTCCCGCCGGCGGCCAGCACACGACGCCACAGCTCGGAGTCCTCCGAACAGCCCGAGGCGCCGGCGCCCAGGCCCTCGTCGAACAGACCGACGCGCTCGAACACCTCGCGGCGGAAGGCCATGTTGGCGCCCGCGCCGATGCGCCAGACCTGCACCCCCTCCCACAGGTTGGTCTCGACGAACCGCCGGTCGAACAGGGTGGGGATGCAGTTGTCGCCGAACCCGCCCATCTCGACCTGGAAAGTCGCCTGCGGCGCGGTGTCGAGTTCCGCGGGCAGGACCAGGCCGGTGACGCAGTAGGCGTCCGAGCGCTCGAAGGCGCGGACCAGTTCGGAGGTCCAGGAGGGCGAAACCTTTACGTCGTCGTCGGTGAAGGCGATCAGGGCGCCGTTCGCAGCGCGCACCCCGGCGTTTCGGGCGACGCTCAGCCCCGGCCGCGGTTCGGGCAGGTGGCGGACGCCGGGAAAGCGCTCGACCACGGCGCGGGTGCGGCCGTCGGCCGGTGCATTGTCGACGACGATCACCTCCTTCGGCGGCGAGCGCTGGGCGGCCAGGGCGGCGAGACAGCGGGCCAGATCCTCGGGCCGGTCGCGGGTGCAGACGATCACCGACAGATCGACGGCGGGTCGGTCGGCCAGGGCGGCCAGCGCGTCCAGCCGCTGCAGCGGGCGGGTCAGCCCGGCCAGCGCCGAGAGGGCGGGCGCGACCTGCGGGCGGCCGTCGTAGCCCGCCGGAGCCGGGCCGCCGAGCTCGGCCAGGCGGGCGGCGGCGATCTTCGCCCCGAACTCGACGGTGACCTGCTCCAGCCCGCGGCGGTCCAGCGGCAGTTCGCCGGGATCGAAGGCGCGCATGCCCAGCGGCAGGTCGCGCCACCAGAAGACGGCGTAGACGGAGCCTCCGCCGGCGGGACGCTCCAGCGCCTGCGGCCGCTCGGCCAGGTCCAGGTGACGGACGGTCCAGCGGCTCATGCGACCTCCCGGATGCGGCGCACCCGCGCGCGGGAGCGGTCGTACTCGCCGACCAGGCCGACCACCCCGCCCCACAGCTCGGCCAGGCTGAAGCCGACCTCGGTGAACAGCCGCCGCTTGGTCCCCCAAAGCACCGCCTCGATCATCGAGGCGAACCACCAGCGCAGCATGCCGAGCTGACGCGGGCGCAAGGAGGGGTCGTGGCGCATCTGCTTGACCAGGAAGGCCATGAAGCCCAGCCCCCAGGTCCAGTACTGCCGCCTGAGCTGCTCCAGCGTCTCGCGGTGCTGGTGGTAGACGGCGTAGCGGGGCTCGTAGACCAGTGGGCGGCCGGAACGGACCACCCGGTAGAAGATGTCGAGGTCGCCGCCGCCCGGCAGGGGCGCGCCCGTGTCCAGCGCCTCGTCGAAACCGCCGAGCTCCAGCAGCAGGCGCCGGTCGAAGGCCATGTTGCAGCCGGCCCCGAAGATGCCCGCGCCGACCGGGTACAGGCGGTTGTCGCGCTTCTCCACGCCGTGGACGATCCGCTCGAACCCCCGCCCGAAGCCGCCGCGCAGCTCGAACATCACCTGGGCCTCGGTGCGAAGCTCGTAGGGCAGCACCAGGCCGGTCCAGCCGCCCGCCTCCGGCCAGGCGGCCCAGGCCCCGTGCAAGCCGCTCAGCCAGCCGCGGTCAACCACCACGTCGTCGTCGAGAAAAGCCAGCAGGTCGCCGGTCGCGCCGTTGAGAGCGGCGTTGCGGGCGAAGTCCAGCCCGGGCTTCGGCTCGCGCCGGTAGCGCGGCCAGCCCAGCCGCTCGACCGCCTCGCGGGTGCGCTCGTCGGACGGCGCGTTGTCGACCACCAGCACCTCGACCGCGGCAAAGCCGCCGCCGTCGCGCACCACGGGCTCCAGCGAGCGCAGCAGCCGCTCCAGCCGCTCGGGCCGATCCTTGGTGCAGACGGCGACGGTCAGGCTCGGCGGCGACGCGGCGAAGGCGGGGCGTGCTTCGGCAAGCTCCGCCTCTATTTCAGCCGCCACCACCCGGGCGCCGAACTTGCGCTCGGCCAGTTCGGTCACGGCCTCGGCGTCCAGCACCGCGCCGGGATCCAGCTTCAGCATCTCGAAGCCGACCAGCCGGTCCTTCCACCGCGCGATCAGGCCCAGGCCGTGGTCCTCGGGGCCCAATGCGATCGGCTCGGGCGCGCGGGTCAGCTCGACCTCGACCAGGCGGTAACTCATGGATCAGTGCACTCCGGCGGCGACGGGTATCGGGGCGGCGGCGGGGATCGGGGTCCCGATCTGGATGTCGCGCATGGCGGCGAACTGGCCGCCTAGCGCGCGCAGCTCGTCCGGCGGGCCCTGTTCGACCACGCGCCCGTCATCCAGCACGATCACCTGGTCGGCGCGCTCGATGGTGGAGAGGCGGTGGGCGACCACGACCACGGTGCGTCCCTCGGCCCAGCGCTCCAGCGCCGCCTGGAACTTGCGCTCGGCGAAGCTGTCCAGCGCGTTGGTCGCCTCGTCCAGCAGCAGCACGTCGGGATCGCGCAGCACGGTGCGGGCCAGCGCGATCCGCTGGCGCTGGCCGCCGGACAGGCGCACGCCGCGGTCGCCGAGCTTGGTGTCGTAGCCCTGCGGCAGCTTCAGGATGAAGTCGTGGGCGTCGGCGATCTTGGCGGCGGCCTCGATCTCGGCCTCGGTCGCGCCCGGCTTGCCGTAGGCGATGTTCTCGCGGACGGTCTCGTTGAACAGCCACACCTCCTGGCTCATGACCGACAGCCGCTCGCGCCAGGAGCGCAGCTCCAGCCCCGACAGCGGCGCGCCGTCGACCAGGATGGCCCCGTCGCTAGGGTCCCGAAACCGGAACAGCAGGTCCAGCAGGGTCGACTTGCCCGCGCCGGAGCGGCCGACGATCGCGGTGGTCTTGCCGCGCGGAATGGAGAAGGCGAGGTCGCGCAGCGCCGGGCGGTCGCCGGTCTCGTAGGCGAAGGACACCCGGTCGAAGCGGATCTCGCGCTCGAAGCGCTCGCAGCGGCGCGCGCCGTCCTTAACCACCGGCGTCTCGGTGCGCTTCAGATAGTCGAATACGTCGGCCACCGAGGCCGAGACCCCGTCGATCGCCACCTTGGCCGAGACCAGCTCACGCGCCGGTCCCTGCAGCTTGTAGAGCAGCGCCAGGAAGGCCGCGAGCGAGGCGAAGCCGGCGCCCGTTCCCTGGGCGGTCAGGATCAGCCCGCCGATCAGCAGGGTCACCGCCATCTCCGACACCGGCCCGGGCACGGCCCACAGCATGTCGAGGCGGAAGATGCGGCGGCGGATCTCGTCGGAGCGGTCGCTGAACCGGCCGCGCTCGTAGTCCTCGCGGGTGAAGGAGCGGATCAGCTTCAGCCCGTCGATCGCCTCCCACATGCGCAGGCCGAAGCGCTTGTTGGCCTCCACCGTCTCCCGCCCCAACGCCTCGGCGCGCAGCGTCAGCAGCTGGATGATCCCGGCGGTCACGGCCATGGCGATCAGGGCCAGCAGGGTCAGCCGCCAGGAGATGGCGATCATCAGGCCGAGGAAGACGATGAAGGTGCCGGCGCAGATGCACACCCGCAGCAGCACGTTCAGCGCATAGGTCACCCGCCAGGACTCGGTGGCCAGGGTGTTGACGATGTCGGTCTTGTCGACGCCGCCCGCGTAATCGACGCCGGAGCGCAGGGTCTGCTCGAAAATGCGTACGCGCAGGTCGTGGGCGATGCGCCCGTCGGCGGAGCGGGCGACCATGTAGTTGACGAAGCCGACCAGGTTCTTGGCCGCGATCGCCGCGCAAACCGCGCCTACGAAGATCAGCGTTCTCTGTTCGGGCGGCACGGCCGCGGCGAAGCTCGCGAAGACGTCGGGAAGTCCCTGCGCCAGGCCGCCGCCGCTGAGCGAGCCGATCAGAGGTATGAACAGGTAAAGACCCACGCCCTCGAACGCCGCCCCGAGCAGACCCAGGCCCACGATCACAGGCGCGACCCACGGACGCGCCCTCGTCAGGCCGAACAACGCTTTCACCAGCTCTCGAATACGCATGACCCGCCTAAGTGAAGCGGGTCCCGCGCAGGCACGGGGCCGGCGAGACTCTACGCGAGACTGAACACCACATTACTGCAACGCTGTACTGAAAACGGCCGAATTTCGGCCGGGCACTGCATCGATAACGGCGGTACGGGAGTTTTGGTTCAGCTCGCCGGGAGGAGAATGCTTCCGGTGTTCTGTAGACTGCGCGAGGGGTGCTCATGACCGATCCGGCCATGCCGTCAGACCTGGGCTCGACCGACCGAAAGCGCCGGCGGCGCCCGCTGGTTTCGGTGGTGATCCCGGCGTTCAACGCCGCGTGGTCGCTCGGCCGGACACTGGCTTCGGTCACGAACCAGACCTGGCCGGAGATCGAGATCATCGTCGTCGACGACGGCTCCACCGACTCGACGCCTGACCTGGTGCGCGAGCACGCCGCCAACGATCCGCGCATCCGCCTGGTGCGCCAGCCGAACGGCGGCGTCGCCTCGGCCCGCAACCGCGGCCTGCGCGAGGCGCGCGGCGAATATTTCGCGCCGATCGACTCCGACGACCTGTGGGCGGCCGACAACCTGGAGAAGCAGGTGGAGGCGCTGGAAGCCGCCGGCGAACGCACGGCCTTCGCCTTCGCCTACTCCGTCTGTATCGACGAGTTCGACCGTCCCCTGCCCTCGCCGCCGCGCACTGATGCTCCGCGGATCGACTTCGAGGGACTGCTGCTCAGAAACGCGGTGTCGAACGGCAGCGCGGCGGTGTTCCGGAGCGCGCAGGTGATCGAGGCGGGCGGCTATGACGAGCGCCTGCGCGCGGCGGGCGCGCAAGGCGCGGAGGACTGGAAGCTGACGCTGACCCTGGTCAGCCGGTACGAGGCGGTGCTGGTCCCCGAGCCGCTGGTCTTCTACCGCATCAACCCGGAGGGCATGTCGCACGCCTTTGAAGCCATGTGCCGCTCGGCCCTGACGGTGATCGAAGACGCCCGCGGGCTGAAACAAGGCGTGCCAGGCCAGGCGTTCCGGGACTCGCGCAGCCTGTTCTTGACCTGGATGCTGCCGCGGGTGCTGAAAGCCCGGCGATGGCGGACGGCGCTCGACCTCGGCTGGAAGGCCTACGGCCTGAACCCGGCGGCGGCTCGGCTGCCGGAGGTGCGGGCGCTGGCGAGGCGGGCGGCGAAGGCGATCGAACCTCGCGCCAAGGCGGTGCGCCCGGTCGTGAGAACCCGTCCCGCGTAGAGGCGCGTACGACGCGTACGCGGAAGGCGATGGAGGCGGACCCCGGCGTCCTGCGTCGGCACGCCCCCTCCACCGCGTTCCGCGGTCCCCCTTCCCCCGTACGCCTTCGGCTACGGGGGAGGAGTTTCGGCGTGATCAGCGGTACAGGCCGCGTTCGCGCTCCATGTCCTCACGGCTGAAACGCGGGGCGGCCTCGTCGTAGCCGCCCCAGCCGGTGTTGCGGTACGCCTGGCCGCGGGTGGCGGCGTCGACGCCGCTGCTCTGGTTCAGCAGCTGCTCCACTTCCATGCGGCGGCCTTCGTCCACGCGGACGCTGACCAGGGTGCCGCCCCGGCGCACGCCTTCGGCGTAGACCTGGGCGTCCTCGTCGGAATGGCCGCTGTCCTTGAGCGCGCCCAGCAGGCCGCCGGCCGCGCCGCCGGCCAAAGCTCCGGCCGCGGCCCCCGCGGCGGTGGAGGCCAGCCAGCCGGCCGCGACCACCGGACCCAGGCCCGGAATGGCCAGCATCCCTAAGCCCGCCAGCAGGCCCGCGCCGCCGCCCAGCAGGCCGCCGGTGGCGGCGCCCTTGCCGGCGCCCTCGGCCGCGTCGTTCTCGCCGTCGCCGTCGCCGTCCTTGCCGGCGAAGGAGCGGCTCTCCTGGTGACGATGATGGTCGCCGCCGACCAGGCTGATGTCTTCGTGCGGAACGCCCGCGCGCTCCAGCGACTGGATCGCGCGTTCGGCTTCGTCGTGGCTGTCGAACAGCCGGGTGACGGTCTGTTTCATGGTCGCTCTCTCCTGCTTGATTATTGCTTGGCGGCGGGCGTCGCGCCCGCGGGCGCTTCGGCGGCCGCTTCGGCCTCGGCGGGCGACGTGGCCCCCGCGGTCACCGATCCGCGGTAGTCGACGCTGACCTGCTCGGAGCGGCCGTTGGTGCCGGTCGCGGTGCCGCGCCACAGGCCCTGGTCGTCCTTGGTCAGACCCTGGACGTTGGTGTAGCCGGCGCCTTCGATGGCGCTGCGGGCCTGGGCCTCGGTGAAGGAGTTGGCGCCCGCCGCCGGGCCCATGTCGGTCATGGGCGTGGTGTCGACCGCCGGGTTCTCCGGCTCGTCGGAGGGCTGCTTGCAGCCGGTGAGGATCGCCGCCCCGATCAGGGCCGCGGCCAAGGTCGCACGCTTCATGAAGGTCTCCTGTCGCCGTGAATTCCCCGGCTCTGAACCGGAGGGACAGGGGCGGTGTTCCGCCTAGGGCGCGAAGGTCTTGAAATAACGTCTGATAAGGGCGGCGTAGACGTCGCGCAGCCGCTCGATCTCGGCCACCGGCGCTCGCTCGTCGACCTGGTGCATAGTCTGGCCCACCAGTCCCAGCTCCACCACCGGACACAGGCTGCGGATGAACCGCGCGTCGGAGGTGCCGCCCACGGTGTTGGCCTCGGGCCGACGGCCCAGCACCGCGTCCACCGTATCCGTCACCAGATCCACGAACGGCCCCGGCTCGGTCAGGAAGGCGTCGCCGGAATGCAGCGTCTCCAGCCGGATCTTCAACCCGCTCTCGGCTTCGGCGCGGGCGCACTCGTCGGTCAGCCAGGCGATCAGGCGCTCGCCGGTATGGGCGGGGTTGAAGCGGACGTTCAGGCGCCCCTTGGCCTGGGCGGGGATGATGTTGGTCGCCGTGTTGCCGACATCGACGGTGGTCAGCTCCAGGTTCGACGGGGGGAACGACGGCCAGCCGTCGTCCAGCCGCCGGGCCTCCAGGCGGTCCAGCAGGCGGATCAGCACCGGAATCGGATTGGCGGCGCGTTCGGGATAGGCGACGTGGCCCTGGCGACCCTCGACCGTGATCCAGGCGTTCAGCGACCCGCGCCGCCCGACCTTGATCACGTCGCCCAGCTCCCGCACCGAAGTCGGCTCGCCGACCAGGCAGTGGTCGATCCGCTCGCCCTCGGCCCTGAGCGCCTCGACCACCTTCTTGGTGCCGTCCAGGGCCGGGCCTTCCTCGTCGCCGGTGATCAGGAAGGAGAGCGAGCCCGCAACCTCGCCGACCTCGGCCACGGCCGCGACCCAGGCGGCGATCCCGCCCTTCATGTCCACCGCCCCGCGCCCGACCAGCACTCCGTCCTCGACCCGCGCCTCGAACGGATCGGCGCGCCAGGCCGCGGCGTCTCCGGGCGGCACCACGTCGGTGTGGCCGGCGAAACAGAGGTTCGGACCGGTCTCGCCGCGCCGGGCGTACAGGTTCTCGATCTCGCCGAAGCGCATGCGCCGGCACTTGAAGCCGAGCCCTTCGAGCACCCCCTCGAGCACGCCCATCGCGCCCTCGTCCCTCGGGGTCACCGACGGCCTGCGGATCAGGTCGCGGGCGAGACCGACGGGATCGATGCGGAGGCCGGAGTTCATTCCTGGCCTCATAGGGCGGGGCGCGGAGAAGGGGAAGCTCGCCTCAGCGCGGAGGAGCCTCCGTCCCCAGGTGCTTGGACAGGAAGGACTCCAGCACCTTGAGGAACTGCAGCTTGTCCTTTTCGCGGCTGAGGGAATGGTCCGCCAGCTCGAGTTCGAGATACTCGTGCGGCTTGCCTGCGCGTTTCAGCCGATCGCGCATCTTCCGCGAGTGAGCCACCGGAACGCGGTCGTCGAGGGTTCCGTGGACCAGCAGCAGCGGCATCGCCACCTCGCGCGAACGCCGCACGGGCGAGTTCTCGATAAGCCGCTTGCTGTCGCCCCAGCCGCCCCCGATCAGCTTTCGCCACACCTCCTGCGAGCCGTAGAAAATATAGCTGTCAGTGTAGAGGGCGGGCAGGTCCGACACCCCTGCGGTCGACGCCGCGCATTTGAACAGGTCGGTGTTCTCGACCGCGGCCATCATCGCCACGTAGCCGCCGAACGACCAGCCCGCCATGCACATGCGCGCGGGGTCGGCCAGGCCTTGCGCGACCAGCCAGCGCGCGCCGTCGCCGACGTCGCCCTGGATGGCGTCGCCCCACTCCCGATCGCCCGCGCTTCGGAACGCCTCGCCGTAGCCGGTGGAGCCTCGGAAGTTCGGCTGCAAAACCCCGTACCCGCGGGTCGCGACGAATTGGGCCCACCAGTCGAAGTCGGCGCTGTCGCGCGAAGCGGGTCCTCCGTGCGGCATGACAACGAACGGCAGTCCCCGCGCCTGCTCCAGGGTCTCGATCCCGGGGGGCAGCGTCACGTAGCCGGGGATCTCGAGCCCGTCCCGGGCCTTGTACGCGATCGGAAAAACCTTCCCGAGAGGCGCCTGGTCCAGCGACGGCTGGTAACGCCCGAGGCTCTTCAGCGTCTCGGAGCCGACATCCACCAAGAACATCTCGGTGACCCGTACGCCGTCGTACACGGCCAGCACGCCGTGCGCGCCGTCCCGCGTGCGCCGGACGAACCAGGCGGACTTCGCCCCGGCCTTAGCCGCCAGGCGGTCGACCAGGGCCTGCTCGTCCTTGTCGACGTAGTGCAGCATGCCGGAGTCGGCGACGAACCCATAGGCCGCCAGACGACCACCGTCCGGCGAGAAGGCCACGCCTCCCACGTCGTAGCGCTGGTGCTTGAACACGGTCTGGACGAAGCGCTGCTGGGCCGGGCTGTAGATGTACAGGCCCGCGGTGCCCCCTTCGTGGTCCGAGCGCACCACCAGCCGGTCGGGGTCTCCGTCGAAACCCAGGGCGTCGAAGACCGTGTCTTCCCTGACTTCGGCGGGGGCGACCGGAGTGATCTCGCCGGAAGCCGACACCAGATTGACCGCCGCCACGCCCTTGCTCGGGTCGCCGAACGCCAGGACCGGTGTTCCCCGGTCGTCGGTCATCCAGTACCCCACGCCCTTCTTGCGTTCGCGCACCGTGGTGCTCAGCCCGGTGTGAACGTTGACCTTCCTCAAGCTCGGCCAGACCGGCTCGAACCAGTCGATCGCCACCAGCACGTGGTCCGGATCGTCGGGGAGGAAGCTGACCACGTCATCCTGGTCGAGGGGCTCGATCGACCGTTGTTTCGGCGGCTTGTTCAGCAGGACAGGCTTTTTCAGGGCGGCGTCGAAGGCGATCAGCCGGCTCTCCACGATCAACTGATCATATCGATCCGTGGGCACCGCCACGCTGACCAGCAGGCGGTCGTCGGTCTTCCACTCGATCCAGTTGGGCGCGCGCGCCGGTCCGAACTCGAACTCGGCCGTCGGGCCCTTGCCCAGGTCGTGGGCGTCCCAGACCTGCAGCACGTCGAGGCTGGCGCGTTGCACCACCTTGGCGATCCGCCGCCCGGACGGCGATATGGAAATGTCGGTGAACGCCGGCGGGGCGGCGAAGGCTTCCGCGGCCGGCGCGGCTCGGGCCGTCCCGAACAGGGCGGCGCTCCACAGCGCCGCCGCCAAAATCCAAACCCTCACGCTTTCCCCCGACACTAAACTCTGGCGACACCATACTGCCGCGCTTATCTGCGGTCGAGCAAGCGGGGCATTCAACATGATCATCGATCCTGAGAACGTGCCGGCCAGGCGGGGCTCGGCCTATCCCGGCGGGTTCGCGGCGCTGGCGGGCGGGCGGGAGAAGCGGGCGCTGGGCGACGCGGGAGGCCTGACCCAGTTCGGCGTCAACCTGACCCGGTTGCCGCCCGGCGCCTGGTCCAGCCAGCGGCACTGGCACGCGACCGAGGACGAGTTCGTCTGGGTTCTGGAGGGCGAGCTGACCCTGATCACCGACCAGGGCGAGCGGATCGTGCGCCCAGGACAGGGCTGCGCCTTCAAGGCCGGCGTGCCGGACGGCCACCACTTCATCAATCGGTCGGACGCCGACGCGGTCTATCTGGAGGTCGGCACGCGCACGGGCGCGGACACCGCCGAATATCCGGACATCGACATGCGCTATGTGAACGGCGTCTTCGTCCACAAGGACGGCACGCCCTACGAGCGCTGAGTTCAGTCCTCGTCCTCGTCGTCGGTCGTTCCGGCCGACGGCGGCGGCGTCGGGGCGACGTCCAGCTTGCGTACGCCGACGATCTCGGCGCCGGGGAAGGCCTGCTTGACCGCCTGGACGAAGGGGTCGGCCTCCAGCGCCGCGCGCTCTTCGCCCGACTCGCGCTTCTCGCGTTCCCAGCGGCTCTCCGCTCCGCCGCCGCCCTGGGCCGCCACCAGCCAAGTCTGGCCGGTCCATTCCTTCAGCCGCACCGCCAGCTTGCGGGCCAGGTCGTTCGGGGCGCCCGGCCCGGGCTCGAACTCGACCGCGCCGGGCTTGAACGACACCAGCCGCACGAAACGCTCCACGTCGAGCTTCAGCCCGATGTCGCGGCGCTCAGCGATCAGGGCCACCACCTCGTCGAAGGACTGGGGCCGGGCCATGGGCTCGGGCGCGCGGGCGGGCAGCATGCGGGCCTGAGCGGTCGCGCTTCCGCCGCCGCCCCCGCCGCTCGAAGGCGCGGGCGAGGGGCCGGAGCCGCCGGACAGAGGACGGCCGTCCTGCAGCCGCTTCAGCGCCTCCTCCGGTCCGGGCAGGTCGGCGGCGTAGGCCAGGCGCACCAAGGCCATCTCGGTCGCGGCCGCCGGATCGGGCGCGCGGCGCACCTCTTCGTAGGCCTTGAGCAGCATCTGCCAGACCCGCGCCAGGGCGCCGGCGGAGATCGAGGCGCCCAGCGCCGCCATCCGTCGGGCCTGGTCGTTGGGCAGGCGGGTGGCGTCCGGGCCGAGCGTCTTGGCGACGGTGGAGGCGTGGCAGTGCTCCAGCAGGTCCGAGACCACCTGCACCGGGTCGGCGCCGAACCCGTACAGGGTGCGGAAGGCCTCCAGCGCCTCTCCCGTGCGCCCGCCCATCACGCTTTCGAACAGGGCGATGGTCTGGCCGCGGTCGGCCAGGCCCAGCATGTCGCGCACCACTTCGGCGCGGACGATCTGGCCGCGCTCGGCCTGGACAAGGGCCTGGTCCAGCAAAGACAGGCTGTCGCGCACCGAGCCTTCGGCGGCGCGAGCGATCAAGGCGAGGCCCTCGGTCTCGACCAAGGCGCCTTCGGCCTTGCAGACCTTCTCCAGGTGCCTGACCAGCACGTCCGGCTCGACCCGCCTGAGGTCGAAGCGCTGGCAGCGCGACAGGATGGTCACCGGCACCTTGCGGATCTCGGTGGTGGCGAAGATGAACTTGGCGTGCGGCGGCGGCTCCTCCAGCGTCTTCAGCAGCGCGTTGAACGCCGCCGTCGACAGCATGTGGACCTCGTCGATGACGTAGACCTTGTAGCGCGCCTGGACCGGGGCGTAGCGCACGCCCTCCAGCAGCTCGCGCATCTCGTCGACCTTGGTGCGGCTGGCGGCGTCCAGCTCCAGCACGTCCATGTGCCGGCCCTCGACGATCGCGCGGCAGTGGCGGCCGTCGGCGGACAGGTCGACGCTCGGACGGTCGATCTCGTCCGTGGCGAAATTCAGCGCACGGGCTAGTAGGCGCGCGGTGGTGGTCTTCCCGACCCCGCGCACGCCGGTCAGCATGAAGGCGTGGGCGATGCGGCCGCTGGCGAAGGCGTTGGTCAGGGTCCTGACCATGGCCTCCTGGCCGATCAGGTCCTCGAAGGTGCGCGGCCGGTACTTGCGGGCCAGGACGGTGTAGGCGCCGGGCGCCTCGGCGGGAGCGCTCGGCTCGGCGGTTTCGGGACCGCCGCCGAACATGTCCGAGGTGTCGGCGTCCCGCTCGACGGTTTCGGGCTCGACGAGGTCCGTGTCGGTCATCCGAATCTTCCGCTCATCCCCGCGAAGGCGGGGACCCAGACCCTGGCCCTCTGAGCTTCGATGAAGTCCGCGCCCGGTTCAACCCGCCCGCCCCGCGTTCTGGGTCCCCGCCTTCGCGGGGATGAGCGGAGCTGAGGGAGGTGGAGACTGGACAGCGACCCGAAGGGGATCTCGTTGCGGCTGCTTCCTTCCGGACCTGACCGGGTTGGCGAGGCCTCCGCCCGCGCCAGTCTCCGCGCCTCATATCGCGCGGGCGGGCCGCTTTCGCAAGCGTCAGCCGGCCCGATACGCCCGCACCACATAGCGGCACTGCGCCTCGGGGCAGCGGTCGAAGCCCACGTGCAGCACGTGGGCGCCGGCATTCAGGTCGGCGCGGAAGCCGGGAACGCCCTCGGCCACGGTGCGTCCGCCCTTCTGCAGGATCAGGCCCACGTCGGCGCAGTCCTCGCCGCAGGCGGCGACGAAGGCGTAGCGGCCGTCGGCCGGCACGACGACCGCGACGCGGCCGTTCTTGCCTCGGGGAGCCGAGCCCTCGAAGGTCATGCCCTCCACCGGCGCGCCGAAACCGGAGGCGTCCATGTCGGCCAGCTGCGGCGCGGCCCAGTCCGACGCCGCCAGCGCAGAGCCCGCCACGACGAGTACGGCGGCGCCCGCCGCCAATGCGCGCATGATCATGAAACGCCCCTCCCGAACCTGAAGCCGGAGCCTACGGCAGGCCGAGGCGCGGGCGCTAGGACATCCATGTGACAGGGCGGGCGGAACGGGAGTATGGCGACGCCATGCCGCTGTCCGTTCGCACCCACACCTTCGCCGGCAATCCCCTCGACCGCGCCGGCGACCGCCGCGGCGACGCCGCCTGGCTCACGGCGCGGCTCGACGATCCCGACGCCCTGGCGGTCGCCCTCTGGAACGGCCGGGTGCTGGTCGAGGACGCCCCCGACGGCGGGGTGCGGCTGGCCTATCTGCGGGCCGACCTGGCCGCGGACGCGGCGGGGGAGCGCGCCGAGCGGCTGCTGTTCCTGGGCCTGTGGAAGGAGACGCCGGTCCTGGCGGTGGAGTTCGAGGGCGAGGCCGACCCTGCCTGCGGACCTCTCCAGGGGCTCGGCCGGTTCGAGGAACTGCGCGGGGCCGCCTCGGCTCTTCCCGCCCCGGAGACCGGCATCGCCGCCACGGCCAAGAGCCTGTTCGACTGGCGTCGGCGGCATCGGTTCTGCTCGGCGTGCGGACAGCCGAGCGAAAGCGCCGACGGCGGGTGGAAACGCGTCTGCCCCGCCTGCAAGGCCGAGCACTTCCCGCGCACAGACCCGGTGGCCATCATGCTTCCGGTTCACGGCGAGCGCTGCCTGATGGGCCGCGGTCCCGGCTGGCCGCCCGGACGCATGTCGGCGCTCGCCGGTTTCCTGGAGCCCGGCGAGTCGATCGAGGAGGCCTGCGCGCGCGAGCTCAAGGAGGAAGCGGGCCTCACCACGGTGAAGGTGACTTACCACTCCAGCCAGCCCTGGCCATGGCCGTCGCAGCTGATGATCGGCCTGTTCGCCGAGGTCGCCGACGATCGCGTCGCGCCCGACCAGACAGAGCTGGAGGAGGTCCGCTGGTTCACCCGCGAGGAGGCCCGCGACGTGCTGGCCGGAACCCATCCGGAGGTCCAGGCCGCCCCGCCGCTGGCCATCGCCCACTGGTTGCTGAAGGCCTGGGTCGAGGAGGAACCTAGGTGAACTGTTTGTAAGACGACACTTCCGTACGGCTGCGGCACATTCCGGCGCGCCATCACCGGAGGGGTCTCTTGTCGCTTCAGTTCCGTCGCCCGACGCCGCGCCTGGCCGTCGCGCTCGCCGCCTCCGTCGCGCTCGTGGCTCTGGTCTCTCCGGCCCTGGCCCAGACCGAGCAGACGGACGGAAGCGCCGTCTATCCCGCCGAATGGTTCGCTCGCTACGCGCCCACCAACGCCTGGGAAATGGCCGAGCGGGTGCCGGGCTTCACCCTGGCCGAGAGCGACGAAGGCACGCGCGGCTTCACTGGCGCCGCCGGCAACGTGGTGATCAACGGCCAGCGGCCCAGCGCCAAGGCCGAGACGCTGGAGTCGCTGCTGCGCCGCATCCCCGCCGCCCAGGTGGCGCGTATCGAGCTGGTGCCCGGCGCCCAGATCGGCGGCGAGTACCGCTCCCGCCCGCAGGTGCTGAACGTGGTGCTGGTCGAGAGCGCCGACGGCGTCTCCGGCGCGGTCGAGTTCGCCCTGCAGTATCCCTACAACGGCGTGCTGACGCCGGACGGCGGCGTGACCCTGCTGCGCCGCAAGGGCGACACCTCGCTGAACCTGGCGCTCCGCTACGACGCCAACCGGGCGCCGGATTACGGCTACGACCGGCTGGTCCTGCCCTCGGGCGACCTGGTCGAGCGGCGCGACAAGCAGAACGAGTACTTCCGCGAGGAGACCTCCGCCGCCGCCAGCTGGGCCTGGACGCCGCAGGACGGCCGGTCGCTCCGGATCAACGGGCGCGGCTGGCGCTGGACCAATCCGCTTCGCCACTTCTCCGACGTGTCCGACGACTCCGGGCCGCTGCGCCACGACACCATCATGCAGGCTCCGGCCGAGCAGGGCTTCGAGCTGGGCGGCGACGCCGGCCGGCCGTGGGCCGGCGGGACGGCCAAGCTCGTGGGGCTGGCGCGCCGCTGGACCTTCACGCTCGAGGAGGAAGCGCTCAGCCACGACCTGTCGAACGCCCTGACCGGCGGTGTCGCCCAGGACGCGGAGAACCGCTACGGCGAGACCGTCGGCCGGTTCACCTGGGCTAAGGATGGGTGGCGCGGCTGGTCCATCGAAACCGGGCTGGAAGCCGCGTTCAACACCCTGGAAAGCGATCTGGACGTGTTCGAGGTCGAGGCGGACGGCTCGCGCACGCCGATCGCCCTGCCGGTCTCCGACGTGCTGGTCGAGGAACTGCGCGGCGAGGCTTTCGTCAGCGGCGGGCGCCCCCTTTCCGAACGGCTGACCTTCGACTGGGGCCTGGGGGTCGAGGCTTCGACCCTGACCGTCTCCGGCGACGCGGAGGCCGAACGGACGCTGGTCTTCGTCAAGCCGCGCGCCTCCCTGGAGTGGCGGCCGACCCCCGTCTGGCGTTTCCGCGGCGCCGTCGAGCGGCTGGTCGCGCAGCTCAATTTCAACGATTTCATCAGCGGCGCCGAGTTCGCCAACAACCGCTACAACTCCGGCAACGCCGACATCGAGCCCGAGCGCACCTGGCGGCTGTCGGGCGTGGTCGAGCGCAAGCTGCTGGGCGACGGGACCTTCCGGGTCAGCCTGTACTACGACCATGTCGAGATGGTGCAGGACCGGGTGCCCACCGACATCGGTCTGGACGCGCCGGGCAACCTCGGGACGGGCCGGCGGATCTGGGCGGACACCGTGCTGGACCTGCCGCTGGCCAAGCTCGGCGTCCAGGACGGCCGCTTCAACCTGCGCTGGATCATTCAGGACTCCGACGTGGAGGACCCCTACACCGGCCGCGGCCGCTACTTCTCCGGCGAGCAGCCGTGGTCGATCAGCGCCGGCTTTCGACAGGAACTGAAGGCGTGGAAGACCGCCTGGGGCGTCGATTGGTTCGCCGAGGGCGAGCTGCCTCAGTACCGCCTGAACGAGATCGACATCTGGAACCCGGAGAACGACAACTTCGGAGTGTTCGTCGAACACCGCCCGACCGAGCGCCTGACCGTGCGTCTGGACGCCCGCAACATTCTTGATCGCGACATCGTCCGGGAGCGGACCTTCTACCTGCCCGACCGCTCCAACCCGGCTCCGGCGGCCTTCGAGGAGCGCCGCCGCTGGCAGGACACGACCTGGTCGCTGCAGGTCAAGCGCACGTTCGGCTGACGCGTCACTGCACCAGCACGAAAGTGCCGGGGGTGGGGATGTCGTCCATGCCGAAGGCGCTGCAGTCGCCGCTGAAGGTCGAGCTGCCGGTCCATTCGATGGTGTCGGCGACGATCTGGATGCAGCCGTTCGAGCCCGCCACGTTGCCGCTGTAGTTCACCGCGCCCGACGGGAAGTACAGCGCCCCGGTCATGCTGGTGCCCGAGCCGCCGTTGAAGGTCGCCCCCGCCGCATTGCCCTGTACGGCGTAGAACAGCACCCCTTTGTAGGTCCCGGTGGTCGGCGCCGACAGGTTGATGGTCGCCGAGCCGTTGTAGTGGACGGTGGCGCCGTCGGTGAGCACGAAGGTGACCCCCGTTCCGCTGACGTTCGCGTTGGCGTTCATCCTCAGCGTCCCGCCCTGGACTACGTAGGTCCCGGCCGCCAGAGTCTTGGTGTCCTTCAGGTTCAGGCCGTTCTTGTACAGGCCCGGCAGCAGGTTCTGGCCGTTGTCGTTCCGGGTGGGCAGGCCGGTCGGCAGCGGCAGGTCCTTGAACGGATCCGAGGCCCTGGCCGAGTTGGTGATCGGCCGGGAGCAGCTGGTCAGGGTGGCTCCCCCGGCGGTCGAAACTCCGCCCGCCGCGATCAGGCACGGGACCGACACCCGCGACGAGCCCTTCTGCTCCACCGCGTTCGAGGCGGACGAGTTGGACATCACGTTGCAGCCGAGCAGCGTCAGGCTGGAACTGCCCGAGAAATTCACCCCGCGCGAGGCGGTGGTGCTGAGCGCAAGGATGCAGGCCTCCGCCGACTGGTCCATCCGCGCCACCGAGCGCACGCTGACGTCCAGCGGCGCGATCCCGATCGCGCCGGCGAAGATGGTGCGGACCGGATTGCCGCGCGCGACGCTGCGCCGGGCGGTGACGCGCACCGCGTTGGGCAGGGCGCCGCCGGCCGAGAACGCCAGCGTGTCCGCGTCCCAGGTTCCGGTCTCGATCTCGTCGGCGACCACCGCGTCGCCGTGCTTGGCCGCCGGCAGGTTCGTGCCCGCGTAGTTCAGCGCCCAGGTCTCGGCCTGATCGGCGTCGGGCAGGCGCGACACGCCGGCCATGGCCGCCGCGTCCGCCCCGGCCTGCAGCTCGGCCCGGACCGACACCGCCTGCGCGTAGTCGATGCCCAGCGCCCCCGCCCCGAACAGCACCGGCAGCAGGGCGCCCACGAACACCATGGTCCCGCCGTCCTCGTCGCGCAGGAACCGGCGCAGCGGCGCGAGCATCAGTTGGCTCCCGACAGCATGTCGACGCGGGTCTGGACCTGGTTCGGAATGATCATGCCGAACGGGGTCAGATCCCGAAGCGGCGCGCCCGCGACGGTGGTCGTCACCGTCACGTCGCCTCCCTCGGTCTCACTCACCGCCACGGTCACGCCGCTGTCGACCAGGGTGGCCATCCGCCCGCGCACCCAGGTCTCGGCCTCGGCCGGCTCCATCGCCCCCAGCGCCACCGAGCGGGCGGCCTCGCTGGAGCAGTGGGTCATGAAGGTCCGCAGGTAGAACAGCATCCCGCCCTCGCAGGCGCCGCCGACGATCAGGATCAGCACCGGCGCCAGCAGGGCGAACTCGACGATGGCGCCGCCGTCGCGGTCGCGGACCAGGCGGCGCAGCGGAAGCAGGCGGAGGATACGACGGAACACGGACGCTGCTCTGACACGGCCCGGCGCGACGCCCCCGCCGCGCACCCCACGGGTCCGGCGTCGAGCTTAACCTCGCTAAGCGCCTGAGCCGCCGTGACATTATGACCGCCGCGGCCTCGCCGTTAACCCTGGGGCAAGCGCGACCGTTCAGGCTGCGGCCTCGAAGGGGCGTCAGGTGGCTTACGCGTTCGCGGTCGAGGTTTCGGGGTTGCGTCGCGCCTATGCCGGCGGCCGCGGCGTGCTGGACGTGGGCTTTCGCGTGCCGCGCGGAAGCCTCACCGGCTTCATCGGCGCCAACGGCGCGGGCAAGAGCACCACGCTGCGCTGCATCGCCGGAATCCTCAACCCCGACGCCGGGCGGATCGACCTGTTCGGCGCCCCGGCCGCGGCGAACGCGCGGCTGCGCCTGGGCTTCGTGCCGGAGGAGCGGGGGCTGAACCCGGCCGAGCGGGCGCGCGACGCGGTCGCCTTCCACGCCCGCCTGCGCGGCGTGCCCCGCCGGGAGGCGTATCTTCGCGCCGACGCCCTGCTGGAGCGGCTGGGGCTGGAGGCGTACCGCACGACCGCTGTCGGCAGGCTCTCCAAAGGCGCCGCCCAGCGGGTGCAGCTGCTCTGCGCGCTCGCGCACCGGCCCGAGCTGCTGATCCTGGACGAGCCCTTCTCCGGCCTGGACCCGCTGGCGCAGGACGATGTCGCCCGACTGCTGAGCCAATTTCGCGAGGACGGCGGATCGGTGCTGCTGTCCACCCACGGCCTGCTCGCCGCCGAGCGGCTGTGCGATCGGGTGGTGGTGCTGGCCGCCGGGCGCACCCTGTTCGAGGGGCCGGTCGAGCGCGCACGCGGCGCCGCCCCCGACCTTCAGGCCGCCTATCGCGACCTGCTGGAGGCCGCGGCGTGATCGGCCGGGTGCTGACGATCGCCGAGCGCGACTGGCGGGCCCAGATGCGGGCGCCCGGGTTCTGGGTCGCCCTGCTGGCGGTGCAGATCCTCGCCGCCCTGGGCGCGTTGGGCGCCGTCGCGGTGCTGAAGCCGCCTCCTCCGTTTGTCGTGACGATCCACGCCGACGACCCGCTCCTGGCGCGCGCCGCGCGTGAAGCGGCCGCGGCCGCCGGCGCACGTGTTTCGACCGACGCCCCGGTCGTCGTGGCGGTGAACAGGGACGAGCGCGGCGCGATCCGCGCCCGCATCGAGGGCTCCGCCGGTGCGGCGGCTAGGCTGCGCCCGCCGCTGGACGCCGCCCTGAGGCGCGCCGCGCAGGCGGAGGCCCTGGCCGATCTCGACGTCCCGCTCGGCGACGCGGAGCGGGTCCTGGCCGCCGGCGGCGCCGTGGTCGTCGCCACGCCCGCCCGCGAACCGGCGTTCAGCCCGGATCAGGCGCTTGGAGCCGGGCTGGCGGTGCTGCTGTGGACCTATCTGGTGCTGGGGCTCGGCCTGCTCCTTCACGCCGCCGCGCAGGAACGGGCGAACCGTTCGCTGGAGATGCTGCTGGCCGCCGCGCGCCCGCACGAGGTGGTGCTGGGCAAATTGCTGGGCGTAGCCGCCACCCTCGCCGCCCACGCCGCCGTCTCCCTTTTCGCCGGCGCCGTCCTGACCACGGCGGTGTTCCTGCTGGCGGGCGTCGAGCTTCCCCGCGCGGCGGTAGGCTTCGACCCCGGGTTGGCGGCCGTCACGGCGGCGGTGTTCGCCGCCGCCTTCGCCATGTACGGCGCGGTGCTGGTCGGCCTGGGCGTGCTGGCCCGCGACTTCCCCTCGGCCGAGAATCTCGCCCGCCCCCTGTTCGTCGGCCTGGTGGTGGTCGCCGTCGGCATCGGCGTGCAGGCGGTCGCCCCCTCGGCCCTGCCCGCCTGGCTGGTGTGGGCGCCGCCTTTCACCCCGTTCCAGTTGCTGGCGCGGGCGCCGGGCGGGCTCGATCCGGCGGTGCTGATCGGGGGGCTGGCCTTGCAGTTGGCCGTGGCCGGCGCGGCTCTGGCTACGGCGCGCCCGCTGTTCGCCCGCGCGCTCACCGGCGAATGGCCCAAGCTTCACAGTAAAGCGCAATAGCAACGTTCCACGAACGACGTATTCGCAAGTTCTCGTGCCCCAATATGGGCGATCAAAAGGCGAGTTGCGACAAAACGCGCTGATTACACAGGTAAATGTTCAATTAACGTGACCGCGACGGCTGTAATCGCAGTCGGGCGCGGCGCGTCATAAGCGTCGGCTCGAACGCGGGGAGGTCGTGGGGGGCCGAATCCGGGGGTCGGGCGGTCCTTGATCAATGAACCGCCTGCAAAAACGGGCGCATCGAGGATGAACAGTATGAACCGCGCTTACACCGCCGCCCGTGCGGCCCTCGTCCGCTTCACCAAGGACGAAAGCGGCGCCAGCATGATCGAATACGCCCTGCTGGCCGGCCTGATCAGCATCGCGGCCATCGCCGCCGTCGGCTTCATCGGCGACGAACTGGTCGAGGCTTTCACCGCCGTCCAGTCCGCGCTCCAGGCCCGCTAAGCCGCAGCGACTACCGACGGGGGCGGCCGGGAGACCGGCGCGCCCCCGCTTCGGCTCCGGGGGGAAACCATGCGCAACATCGCCATCGGCCTTCTGATCGTAGCCCTCGTGCTGGGCGCGGCGGCCGTCTGGGGCGTCCGCAGCCTGGCGGCGGGCGCCGAGAAAGGCGTGCAGGCCGACGCGCTGGTGGTCGCCGCCCGTCCGATCGCCTTCGGCGAGACGCTCACCCCCGATCTTCTCAAGCTTCAGCCCTGGCCCAAGGGCGCCCGGCCCGAAGGTTCCTTTCCGACCGTCGCCGAGCTGACCGGGCCCACGCCGCGCGTGGCGCTCCGGCCGATCGCCGCCAACGAGCCGATCCTGGCGTCGCGGGTCTCCGTGCCGGGCGGCCGGGCCACCCTGTCGGCCCTGATCGAGGCCGGGATGCGCGCGGTCACCATCCGGGTGGACGACGTTTTCGGCGTGGCCGGCTTCGTCCTGCCCGGCGACTTCGTAGACGTGATCCTGACCCGCCCCGAGGGCGAGGCCACGGTCGCCAACGACAACATGCGCACCGACGTCCTGCTCCAGAGCGTGCGCGTCCTGGCCGTCGACCAGCTGGCCAGCGAGAACAAGGACGAGCCGGTGGTCGCCAAGGCCGCCACCATCGAGGTCACGCCCGAACAGGCGCAGAAGCTGGCGCTGGCCGCCCAGGTCGGCACCCTGTCGCTGGCCCTGCGCGGCAAGGTCGATCCGACCGCCAGCCGCGCCGGGATGATCGCCGTTCGCGTCGACGACCTGCGCCTGGACGGGGCGCCCGCCGCCGCCGCTCCCGCCCGCGCCGCGTCCGTGTCGGCGCCCCGGCCGCCGGCCGTGCGCCGCCCGCGACCGGCCGCGCCCGCCGCCGCGCCGGAAGCCCACACCATCGAGATCGTTCGCGCCGGGCAGTCGTCCCAGGTGCGGGTCGGCCGCGATTAACCCTTGGGAGCGGCGCCCGAGCGCCGAGCGTGTCATGGTCCAGCGTATTTCCCGGCCCCTCGCCCGCCTCGCCCTGGCCGCCGTCGTGGCCGCCTCCGGCCTGACGCCCGCCGCGATCGCCGAGCCCACGGCCGCGACCCGCGTGGTGAAGGCCGACGCCAACGGCTACGGCGGTCAGCTGTCGCTGTCGCCGGGCGGCTCCCAGATCCTCCGCTTTGACGAGCCGATCGGGAAGGTGCTGTTGGGCGACCCGGAGATCGCCGACCTGATCCCGCTGAACGACCGCTCCCTCTACGTGCTGGCCAAGAAGGCCGGCTCCACCAGCCTGACGGTCATGCGCCGGGGCGAGAAGGCCGCCCCGCTGGCGGCCATGGACGTGCGGGTGGGCGTCGACGTCGAGGGCCTGCGCCGCACGCTGTCCGAGGTGCTGCCGGGCGAACCGGTGGAGGTTCGCGCCAGCGGCGGCTCGGTGATCCTGACCGGGACGGTCTCCTCCTCCGCCGCCGCGACCGCCGCCGCCGCCGTTGCCCGCGGCTACGCCGGGGCCGAGGCGATCAACCTGACCACGATCAAGGCCGCCGAGCAGGTGATGCTGTCGGTACGCATCGCCGAGGTCCAGCGCAGCGCGCTGCAGAAGCTCGGCGTCACCGGCGTCTCCGGCCTGTGGGAAGAGGGCGCCGGCGCCTTCACCCTGACGCCCGGCACCTTCGACCCGGAAGCCTTCGCAAGCCTGCTCGGCCGCGCCACCGTCGGCACGGTCGATCTGGACGTGCTGATCGACGCGCTGGAGCGCAAGGGCGTGGCGACCACCCTGGCCGAGCCGACCCTGATCGCCCTGTCCGGCGAAACCGCCAACTTCTTCGCCGGCGGCGAGTTTCCCCTGCCGGTCGCGCAGGAGGCCACCAGCGGCGGCGGCCTGCGCTCGACCATCGAGTTCAAGCCCTACGGCGTCAGCGTCGCCTTCACCCCGACCGTTTCGGGCGAGACCATCAACCTGGTGGTCGCCCCCGAGGTCAGCGCCATCGACCGCGAGAACGCGGTGGTGTCCCAGGGCTACAACATCCCGGCGATCACCACCCGCCGCACCAAGACCACGGTCGAGCTGCGCGACGGCCAGAGCTTCGCCATCGCCGGCCTGATCCGCCGCGACTTCGCCGACAGCGTCCGCGGTCTGCCGGGGGCGAGCAAGATTCCGGTCCTGGGCGCCCTGTTCCGCAGCGCCGCCTTCAACAAGAACGAGACCGAGGTGCTGATCGTGGTCACGCCGCGTCTGGCCAAGCCGACGGCGACGCCGCCGCGCCTGCCCACCGACGGCTTCAAGGCCCCGACCGCCGCCGGGCACCTGCTTAAGGGCGAGGTCGAGGCCTCGCCTGCGGCCGAGCGATAGGAGCGACCGACCATGCGCCGCCTTCTCCCCCTGATCGCTCTGGCCGCTCCGCTCGCCGCCTGCGCCACGCCGCTGGACGCGCCTCAGTCGCCGCAAACCGGCCTGGCCGTGGCGGAGGCGATCGCCGCCCAGACCGTCTCCGCCGCGGTCGACCCGACCCCGCCGGCGAGTTCCGGCCGCCGCGCCTCCGACGCCACCGACCGCTATCACGCGGGCAAGGTGAAGCCGCCGGCGGTGGACTCGGCCAGCGCTCCGGCCGCGTCCGCCCCGGCCAAACCCGCCGCGCCCGGCCAGTGAGGCCGAGCCCCATGACCACTCCCGCCAGCGTCCTCGTCCTGGCCGGCGGCCGGGACCTGATCGAAGCTTCCCAGGCGCTGGGCCGACGTGCGCCCGAGACCACCGTCGCAGTCGCCGCGCCTTGCGACCCGCGCAGCCTGAACGGCGCCCTGTCGAACGCGCGCGCGGTGGTGATGGAGGTCGACCTCGGCCTGCCCGGCGCGCTGGAGGGCTTCGGCGACCTCGCCCGCGCGGCTCCGGACGGCTGCAAGCTGATCGCCGCCGCCCGCAACGCCGCGGGCGAGGACGTGCGCGCCCTGTTCCGCTCCGGCGCCAGCGACGTGCTGACCGCTCCGTTCAACCTCCAGGCCCTGTCCGAGGCGGTGACGGAGGCCCTGGCCCGCCCCGCCGCCCCGGCCGCGGGCAAGGTGGTGGCGGTGGTCAAGGGCGCGGGCGGCTCCGGCGCGACCCTGGTCGCCGCAAACCTCGCCGCCGCCCTGGCCCAGCCGTCGCGCAAGCCCGCCCGTCCGGCCCGGCGCACCGCGATCCTCGACCTCGACCTTCAGTTCGGCGACGCCGCCGTGGCCTTCGACGCCCAGCCCCGCCACACGGTGCTGGACGCGCTGAAGTCGCGCGCGCGGCTGGACGCCAGCTTCTTCGACGGCCTGCTGACCGACACCCAAGAGGGCGTGCGCCTGCTGGCGGCGCCGCCGTCACTGCTGCCGCTGGACGCGATCGACGCGGCGACCGCGGTGCGGCTGGTCGAGGAGGCGCGCGCGGCCCACGACCTGACCTTCGTCGACCTGCCCGCCGCCTGGACCGACTGGACCGCCGCGGTGCTGAACGCCGCCGACCTGGTGGTGCTGGTGACCGGCGCCACGGTGTCCGGCGCGACCGGCGCCCGGCGCGTGCTGGACGGTCTGGCCGAGATCGGCGCCCCGGCCGAGGTGATGCTGGTGCTGAACCGCGGCGGGGGCCTGCTCGACGGACGCGACCGCGCCGCCAAGATCGCCCGGGTGCTGGAGGTCGAAGCCGCCGTCATGCTGGGCGAGGACTCCGCGGCGCTGAAGGCCGCCGACCGCGGGCGACCGGTGGTGGTCGCCGCTCCGTCCTCGCGGCTAGCCAAGGAACTGCAGGCCGCCGCCGCCCGGCTGGACGCGCGCCTGTTCGCGCCGGCCCCCGTCGCCAGGAGGATCTGACCGCCATGCGCCTGTCCTTCGCCGAAGTCCGCCCCAAGCCCGCCGCGCCCGCTCCCGCGCCGGTCGCTCCCCCTGCTTCCAGCGCCCAGCCGCTGGAGGTCGCGACCGTCGACACCGCCTATCTGGCGCTGAAGAACGAGATGCACGGCCGGCTGATCGAGCGGCTGACCCTGTCCGGCATCGAAAAGACCCCGCGCGAACAGGTCCGCGCCGACGTCTCCGCCGTGGTCCGCGACCTGATGCAGGAGGACGGTCGGCCGGTCAGCGCCGCGGACATGCGCCGGCTGGTCGACGACCTGCTGGACGAACTGCTGGGCTACGGCCCGCTGGAGCCGCTGCTGCGCGACCCGGACGTGTCCGACATCCTGGTCAACACCTGCGCCGAGGTCTACGCCGAGCGGAAGGGCGTGATCGAGCTGACCGCCGTGCGCTTCGCCGACGAGGCGCACCTGGTGCGGGTGATCCAGCGCATCGTCGACAAGATCGGTCGCCGGGTCGACGAGTCCCAGCCTCTGGTCGACGCGCGCCTGCCCGACGGTTCGCGGGTCAACGCCGTGGTTCCGCCGATCGCGGTGGACGGTTCGCTGCTGTCGATCCGCAAGTTCGCCAAGATCCCGTTCGACCTCGACCGCCTGGTCGCCAACGGCTCCATGACCCAGGCCTGCGCCGACCTGCTCAAGGGCGTGGTCGCCTGCCGCAAGAACATCCTGATCTCGGGCGGCACCGGCACCGGCAAGACCACCATGCTGAACGCCATGTCGCGCGGCATCGGCGAGCGCGAGCGGATCGTCACCATCGAGGACGCCGCCGAACTCCAGCTGCAGCAGCGGCACGTGGCGCGGCTGGAAACCCGCCCGTCCAACGTCGAGGGCAAGGGCCAGATCACCCAGCGCGATCTGGTCAAGAACGCCCTGCGGATGCGGCCCGACCGGATCATCGTCGGCGAAGTGCGCGGCGGCGAGGCCTTCGACATGCTCCAGGCCATGAATACCGGCCACGACGGCTCCATGACCACCGTGCACGCCAACACCCCGCGCGACGCCCTGTCCCGCCTGGAGCAGATGATCGGCATGGCCGGCATCGACCTGCCGACCCGCTCCATGCGCGCCCAGATCGCCAGCGCCATCGACGTGGTGGTGCAGCTCAAGCGCTTCTCCGACGGCACCCGGCGCGTGATCAGCGTGCAGGAGATCGACGGCATGGAAGGCGACATGATCACCATGCAGGAAGTCTTCCGCTTCGAGCAGACCGGCACGGCTCCGGACGGCCGCGTGCAGGGACGGTTCGTCGCCACGGGCGTGCGGCCCAAGTTCTTCGCCGACTTCGAGGCCTACGGCGTGCGCGTGCCGCAGGACCTGACCCGGCTGTGCGCGTGAGGAGGCGGCCGTGAGGGACCCGATCGCCTGGCTGTTCTACCTCGCCGCCTTCATAGCCGCGGTGCTGACGGTCGAGGGCGTGTGGCTGCTGCTGCGCTCCACCTTCGGCGACCGGCACCTGAACCGGCGCCTGAGCATGATCCGCAAGACCGGCGACGCCGGCGCCGCGCTCAGCCTGATCGCCGACCGCGAGGGCGGGCCGCTGTCGCAGCGGCTGGACGCCCGCTTCCCGGCCGTGCGCGACACCCTGTGGGCGGCGCGGCTGAAGATCTCCTCCGGCCGGATGCTCGGCGTCACGCTCGGCCTGGCGGTGTTCCTGATGCTGCTGTTCGGCCTGCTGGACGCGCCGGTTCCGGTGGCGCTGGCCGGCGGCGCCCTGGTCGGCGTCGGCATGCCGGTGCTGTTCGTGCAGTTCCGCGCCGGGGCGCGTCGCAAGAAGTTCCTGGAGCAGTTCCCCAACGCCATCGACCTGATCGCCCGCAGCCTCCAGGCCGGCCACCCCGCGCCCGTGGCCATCGGCGTGGTAGCCCAGCAGATGTCCGACCCGATCGGCACCGAGTTCGGCCTGGTGGTCGACGAGATGACCTACGGCGTCGACCGCGACCAGGCGCTGCGCAACCTGGCCGAACGCTTCCCCGCGCCCGAGCTGATGATGTTCGTGGCCTCCGTCCAGGTCACCCGCGAGACCGGCGGCAATCTGGCCGAGGTGTTCCTGAAGCTGTCCGAGGTGATCCGCACCAAGGCCCAGCTGCGCAAGAAGGTCATGGCCATCTCCGCCGAGGGCCGCATGTCCTGCCTGGTGGTCTCGGCCCTGCCGGTGGTGGTCGGCGGCGCGATCCTGGCGCTGCGGCCCGGCTACTACGCCGACGTGGCCTCCGACCCGCTGTTCTGGCCGATGATGATCTGTCCGCCGATGCTGCTGCTGCTCGGGGTCTGGACCATCTGGCGCATGGTCAACTTCAAGTACTGAGGAGGCGAGCCGCATGAGCGTTCTGATCGTCTCCGTCCTGGCCGCCCTGTCGTTGCTGGCGCTGGCCGGCGCGGCGGTGCTGTTCCTTGCCGCCGACCGCGGCTTCGAGCTGCGGCTGTCGGCACTCGCCCGCGGCGAGGCGGACCCGCGTGCCGAGGCGGCGCTGAAGCTCGAGCAGACCTTCCGCCGCATCGCCGAGCGGGTGTCCCAGGGCGCCTTCACCGAGGCCGAGCGCGGCACGCTCAGGCTCTCGCTGCTCCAGGCCGGCTTCACCAGCGAACGGCGGGTGGAGTATTTCTTCGCCGCGCGCGTGGCCTGCGCCCTGCTGGGCGGGGTCGCGGGCGTGCTGGCGGCGCTGGCGATGAAGCCGGAAAGCGCGTTGCAGGCGCTGTTCACCGTGCTGGCGGGCGCCACGCTCGGCCTCTACCTGCCGCCGCTGTGGCTCAAGCGCCGGATCAAGGCGCGTGTCGAGCAGGTGCGCCTGGCCATGCCGGACGCCATGGACCTGATGGTGGTGTGCGTCGAGGCCGGCGCCACCCTGAACGCGGCCATGCAGAAGGTCGAGCAGGAGATGCGCGGCCTGCACAAGGTCCTGGCCGACCAGTTCCGCACCACCCTTCTGGAGATGCAAGCCGGCGCCGGCCGCGCCGACGCGCTGCGGCGTTTGGCCGAGCGCGCCCCGGCCGAGGAGCTGCGCGCCATGGTCGGCCTGCTGATCCAGTCCGAGAGCCTGGGCGCCAGCATCGGCCGCACCCTGCGCGTCTTCGCGGAGGAGATGCGCTCCGCCCGCTTCCTGCGCGCCGAGCAGAAGGCGGCCGAGCTGCCGGTCAAGATCGCCTTCCCCCTGGTGCTGTTCATCTTCCCCTGCCTGATGGGCGTGATCTTCACCCCGGTGGTGATCCGCTTCATCCGCGTGCTGATGACCGTCCAGATCGGCGGCGGATGAGCCCTGTCGAGGCCGCGGGCCTGGTCTTCTTCTCCGCCTGCCTGGCGGCGGCGGCGGCGGCCGATCTGCGCGGGCGCACCATCCCCAACGCCCTGCCCCTGGCGCTCGCCGCCGGGTTCGCCCTCTACGCCGTGCTGCTGCCGGAGCCGGCCTGGCCTTGGCGGCTGCTGGGCGGCGCTGTCGTGCTGGCGCTGGGCTGGCTCGCCTGGAGCCTTCGCGCGCTCGGCGGCGGGGACGTCAAGCTGCTGGCGGCCGCCGCGCTCTGGTTTCCGCTGGCCGCCGTGCCCTCCTTCCTGCTGGCCGTGGCCCTCGCCGGCGGGATCCAGGCGGTCGTCTGGATTTTCCTGAAGCGGGCCGGCCGGCTGCAGCGCGCCGACGGCCGCCTGCCCTACGCCCTGGCCATCGCCGCCGCCGGCCTGTGGGTCATGCTCCGCGCCCCCCTGGCGTAGCGGGCGCGACCGGCGGCGGGTAAGGTCGCGGCCATGACCGGCTTCACCTTCGATCCCACCCCGCGCATCGTCTGCGAGGACGGCGCCGCCGCGCGGCTCGGCGAGTACGCGCGCGAACTCGGCGCCCGGCGCGTGTTGGTGGTCAGCGATCCGGGCGTGGTCGCCGCCGGCCTGGTCGCCCCCGCGCTCGAAAGCCTGGCCGCCGCCGGGCTCGAACCGCTGCTGTTCTCCGAGGTCCAGGCCGACCCGCCGCAAGCTTCCGTCGAGGCCGCCGTCGCGCTCGCCCGCGAGGCCGCCGTCGACGCGGTGATCGGCTTCGGCGGCGGGAGTTCGCTCGACACCGCCAAGCTGGTCGCCCTGCTCGCGGGAACGCCCCAGCGGCTTGAGGACGCCTACGGGATCGGTCTCGCCGAGGGGCCGCGCCTGCCGCTGATCCAGGTTCCGACCACCGCCGGCACCGGCTCGGAGGTGACGCCGATCGCCATCGTCACCACTCCGGACGATCAGAAGAAGGGCGTGGTCTCGCCCCTGCTCTACCCCGACCTGGCCCTGCTGGACGCCACCCTGACGCTGGGCCTGCCGCCCCGGGTGACCGCCATGACCGGCGTGGACGCCATGGTCCACGCGATTGAGGCCTACACCAGCAAGCACCGCAAGAACCCGATCTCCGACTCCCTGGCGATCACCGCGCTGAAGCTGCTGCACGGTTCAATCCGGCGCGCGGTCCAGGACGGTTCGGACCTGCCCGCCCGCCGCGCGATGCTGCAAGGGGCGCTGGCCGCCGGCATGGCCTTCGCCAACGCGCCGGTGGGCGCCGTCCACGCCCTTGCCTATCCGCTGGGCGGCGTCTTCCACGTGCCCCACGGCCTCTCCAACGCCCTGGTGCTGACGCCGGTGCTGGAGTTCAACCTGCCGGCGGCGCAGGGCGCCTACGGGGAACTGGGCGCGGCGCTAGGGGTCGGCGGCGCGGCCGGGTTCGTCGACGCCATGCGGGCGCTGGTCGCCGACATGCCCATGGAGCAGCGCCTGACCGAGGTCGGCGTCCGCCGCCAGGATCTGGAGCGCCTCGCCCGTGACGCCATGCAGGTCCAGCGGCTGCTGGTGAACAATCCCCGCGAGGTCACCTACGACGACGCCTTCGCCGTCTACGAGCGCGTGCTGTGAGCGAACCCCGCCTGACCCGCGCCGACTTCCGCGCCTTCCGCGAGATCACCACCCGCTGGATGGACAACGACGTCTACGGTCACGTGAACAACGTGGTCTACTACAGCTTCTTCGACACGGCGGTGAACCAGCACCTGATCGAGCAGGGCGCGCTGGACCCCGAGCGCAGTCCGGAGATCGGCCTGGTGGTCGAGACCCGCTGCCGCTACTTCGCGCCGCTCAGCTTTCCCGACCGGGTCACCGCCGGCGTCCGCGTCGCGCGCCTGGGGACCACCAGCATCGCATACGAAATCGCCCTGTTCCGCGACGACCAGACCGAGGCCGCGGCCCAGGGCGGCTTCGTCCACGTCTACGTCGACCGCGAAACCCGTCGCCCCACCCCGGTTCCGGAGCGGGTTCGGGCGGCGGTGGCGGGGCTGATCGCTTCGTGAGTTCAGGCGTTCCGGCGCAGCTCCTCGACCAGTTCAGGGCGCTTCTCCAGCAGCCGCATCAACTGGACCGTCGGACCGCTGGGCTCGACCAGCCCGCGCTCGTACTTGTCGAAGGCGTTCGGGCCCACCTTGAACAGGTCGCCCGCCGCTCGTTGCGACAGGTTCAGCCGCTTGCGGAACGCCCGGATCGACTCCGGCGTGGGCGCGCCGGCCTGGGCCTTCAGCTCGCGCAGAGCCTCGTCGATCACGGCCATGTCGTCGCCGACATGCACCCCCTCGCCCTCCCCGGGCGGATACCAGCCTGGCAGATCAACGGTGAGCGAGCGGCCCTTGTAGGTCACGGTAACCGGCCGCACGTCGCGGCTTAAGGGTTCGCCGGTCTCTGGGGAGATCATTTGCGCCGCTTCGCTCACGTCACTTCTCCTTGAACGATACGAGCTTGAACTCGGTCACCACGTCGGCCTGGAACTTCACGTAGAGCAACAATCCGTCCTCGGTCGGAACGTAATAGACGTCCTGCCAGAGCCGATGATCGGCGAAGGTGGTCATGGACTTGTAGAACATGGCCGGAGTGATGCTGCGGATCACCTCCATGATCCCGGCACCGTCGTAGCCGAGAGCCGCGGCGTCGATGGCCGCCGTGGTGGTGGTCGCCAGCGTGGTTCCAAGCACCGCCTGAACCGCGGCGAGGTCGTAGCTGGGTTTGCGCTTCTCCAAGCGTCATGCCCCCATTATGGTGGCGCGCGCCGGGTCCGGCAAGCCTCGCCTCAAACCCGCTCGTCCATCAGCCTGCCGACGTAGTCCTCGATCCAGACGTTGCGCGGGCGGCGGCTGCGTTCGGCGTGGTAGATGTGGGCGAGCTCGGCGTAGGAGCGGTCGAAGTCCTCGTTGACCACCACGTAGTCGTACTCGCGCCAGCGCTCGATCTCGCTCTTGGCCTTCTCGACCCGGCGCTCGATCACCTCGGGCCGGTCCTGGGCGCGGGCGTACAGGCGCCGGCGCAGCTCAGCGATCGACGGGGGCAGGATGAACACCCGCACCGTGTCCAGCGGCGCCTTCATGGCGATCGAGCGCGCGCCCTGCCAGTCGATGTCGAACAGCACGTCCTCGCCGCCCTGGAGCGCCTGCTCCACCGTCAGCCGCGGCGAGCCGTAGCGGTGGCCGTGGACCTCGGCCCATTCCAGCAGGGCGTCCTGCTCGATCAGCCGGTCGAACTCCGGCTCGGTTATGAAGTGGTACTCGCGCCCGTGCTCCTCGCCCGGACGCGCGCCGCGGGTGGTCACCGACACCGACAGCACCAGGTCCGCGTGGTCGGCCATCAGCCGCCGACACAGCGAGGTCTTCCCCGCCCCCGACGGGCTGGACACGGCCAGCATCAGGCCCCGGCGGCGGCGATCACTCGACATTCTGGGCCTGTTCGCGCAGCTGCTCGATCACCGCTTTGAGTTCCAGCCCCGTCGCGGTCAAGGCCGTCGTCGCCGACTTGGAACACAGGGTGTTGGCCTCGCGCATGAACTCCTGCGCCAGGAAGTCCAGCCTGCGCCCGGCCGGGCCCGCGCCGCCGATCAGCTCGCGCGCGGCGGCGACGTGGCTGGTCAGGCGGTCCAGTTCCTCGCGCACGTCGGCGCGCACCGCCAGCACGGCGGCTTCCTGGAACGCCCGTTCGGCGGCCTCTGGCGTGTCGCCCGCCAGTTCGGCCATGCGGCGGGCGAAGCGGTCGCGGATCGCGGCGACCTGGGCCTCGGCCTCCCGCCCTGCGTCGGCGATCAGCTGCTCGATGCGGTTCAGGTGCTCGCCCAGCACCGGCCGCAGCGCCGCGCCCTCCTGCCCGCGCGCGGCCTTCAGCGCGTCCAGCGCCGCCTCGACCGACGCGGCCATGGCCGCTTCCACTTCGGCGCGCGCGTCGGCGTTCTCGTCCTCCTCGGCGGCTTCGATCACCCCGCGCAGCGACAGCAGTCCGTCCACCGTCGCGGGCGCGGCGCGGCCGGTCTCGACCAGCCCGCGGCCGAGCTCCAGGTAGCGAGCCAGCACCTCTTCGTTGATCCGAACCGAGGCGGCGGTCTCGTTGCGGCGGGCGTGCAGGCCGATGTTGATCTGGCCGCGCTGGAACCGCGCTTGCGCCGCGTCTCGGGCCACCCGCTCCAGTCCGTCGAAGCCGTTCGGTCCCTTGAACCGGGCCTCGAGGTTGCGGCCGTTGACCGAGCGCGCCTCCACCGCCCAGGTCCAGTCGCCGTGCGCGCCCTCCACCCGGGCGAAGCCGGTCATGCCCGACAGCGGCATCAGCGGGCCGGCGCGGCTGCGGGAGCGGCGGGCGCAGCGGGCGCGGAATAGACGGGCGGCGCCGCCTTCTCGATCTGCCGCCAGCGCGCGACGTTGGCCAGGTGCTGCTCGTACGTCTGGGCGAAGGCGTGCCCGCCCGAACCGTCGGCGACGAAATACAGGTCGGTGGTCTTCGCCGGGTTCAGGGTCGCGGCGATCGCCTCGCGCCCCGGATTGGCGATCGGCGTCGGCGGCAGGCCCGCGATCCGATAGGTGTTCCAGGGCGTGACCGCCTGGATCTCCGAAACTCGCAAGCCCCGCCCGAGCGGCCGGCCCTTGGTGATGCCGTAGACGATGGTCGGGTCGGAATCGAGCCGCATGCCCATCCGCAGGCGGTTGACGAACACCGCCGCCACCCGCGCCCGCTCCGACGCCACCCCGGTCTCCTTCTCGACGATGGAGGCCAGGATCACCGCCTGCTCGGGCGTGGAGATCGGCAGGTCCGCCGCCCGCTTGGTCCACAGCTCGGCAAGCGCCTTCTCCCGCGCCTGCTGCATGCGCTCGACCACCGACGCGCGGGTGTCCCCGCGAGTGACCTCGTAGGTGTCGGGCAGCAGCGAGCCCTCGGCCGGGACCTCCACCGTGCCGACCAGCACCGGCGAGGCGTTCAGGATGTCGATCACCTGCACCGACGAGCGGCCCTCCGGCACGGTCACGAACCACCGCACCACGTCGCCTTTACGGACCGCCTCCAGCACCTCGGCCAGCGATGCGCCCGAGGGGAACTGGTACTCGCCGGCTTGCAGGGTGCGGTGGGCGCCGGTCAGGCGCGCGGCGATCTTGAAGGCGGCGGCGGACTTGATCGCCCCGCCCTCCTCCAGCGTCTCGGCGATCTCTGACACGCCCGAGCCTGTACGAAGCACGACAACGGTCTTGTCGCCGTTGGTAGCCGCCGGTCCCGCTCCGTAGTAGGCCATGTACAGCCACGTAACCACGGCCATACAGACGAGCAGCAGCAGCGCCGCCGCCCCGGCGATCCGCCGCTTAGGCGAGGCCCGCTCGACGCTCACGAGACGCGCTGGAAGACCAGCGAGGCGTTGGTCCCGCCGAAGCCGAAGCTGTTGGACAGCACCGCGTTTATCTCCATCGGCTTGGCCTTGTGCGGCACCAGGTCGATGGGGGTCTCGACCGACGGATTGTCGAGGTTGATGGTCGGCGGCGCGATCTGGTCGCGGATCGCCAGCACGCTGAACGCCGCCTCGACCGCGCCGGCCGCGCCCAGCAGGTGGCCGATCGCCGACTTGGTCGACGACATGGTGGCCTTGCCCGCCGCATTGCCCAGCAGCCGCTCTACCGCGCCCAGTTCGATCTCGTCGCCGAGCGGCGTCGAGGTGCCGTGGGCGTTGATGTAGTCGATGTCCGACGGCGAAAGCCCAGCGTCGCGCAGCGCGCCCTGCATCGCCCGGAAACCGCCGGAGCCGTCCTCTGCGGGGGCGGTGATGTGATAGGCGTCTCCGGCCAAACCGTAGCCCTTCACCTCGGCGTAGATCTTCGCGCCGCGCGCCTTGGCGTGCTCGTACTCTTCCAGCACCAGAACGCCCGCGCCCTCGCCCATGACGAAGCCGTCGCGATCCTTGTCGTACGGGCGGGACGCTTTCTGCGGCGTGTCGTTGAAGCCCGTGGACAGCGCCCGGCAGGCTATGAAGCCGGCGATGCCGATCGGCACGATCGACGACTCCGCGCCGCCCGCCACCATCACGTCGGCGTCGCCGTACTTGATCAGGCGGTAGGCGTCGCCGACCGCGTGGGCGCCGGTGGCGCAGGCGGTGACGACGGAATGGTTCGGCCCCTTGAAGCCGTAGCGGATCGACACGTGGCCCGAGGCCAGGTTGATCAGGGCGGAGGGGATGAAGAACGGGCTGATCCGGCGGGGGCCCTTCTCCTTCAGCTCCAGCGCGGTCTCGGCGATGGGGCCGAGGCCGCCGATCCCCGAGCCGATCATCACCCCGGTGCGCTCGCGCTCGTGCTCGTCCTCGGGCGTCCAGCCGGCGTCCTTGACCGCCTCGTCGGCGGCGGCCACGGCGTAGAGGATGAAGTCGTCGACCCGGCGGCGGTCCTTGGCCGACATGGTCTGGTCGGGATCGAAGGAGCCGGGAACGTCAGGCCCGCCGCCGCCGCGCCCGGACACGGTCGGGACCTCGCAGGCCACCTTGCAGGCGTACTCGGCCGTGTCGAAGGCGGTGATGGGGCCTGCGCCCGATTCGCCGGCCAGCAGCCGGCGCCAGGACGTCTCGACGCCCCAGCCCAGAGGCGTGAGCAGGCCCACGCCGGTGACGACGACACGACGCGTCATGCGGACTCTCCCGACCCGGATTCCAAGGAGGGGCGCGACCGGGACCGGCCGCGCCTCACGCTCGGGATCAGGAGCCGGTGCGCTCCGAGATGAACTTCACCGCGTCGCCCACCGTCTGGATGTGCTCGGCGGCGTCGTCCGGAATCTCGATGTCGAACTCTTCCTCGAAGGCCATCACCAGCTCGACGTTGTCGAGGCTGTCGGCGCCGAGGTCGTCGATGAACGACGCCTTCTCGGTGACCTTGTCCGGATCGGCGTCCAGGTGGTCGATCACGATCTTGCGCACGCGTTCCAGAACGTCAGACATGAAGCTCAAAGCCCCTTCTTGCAGGTTGCCGTTACGGCGGGTTCGCGCCGCGAGGTGTCACGCCGACGCCTCCGAAGCAAGAGCCCGGATGAACGAAGCGTGGGTTCGGCGCGAGGTCTAGCACGCCCCGAAAACGCGAAAAAGCGGCGTTCGGCCGCTCAGATCATCGCCATCCCGCCGTTCACGTGCAGGGTCTGGCCCGTCACGTAGGCGGCTTCGTCGGACGCCAGGTAGACGGCCGCCGCGGCGATCTCGTCGCCCGTGCCGAGCCGCCCCGCGGGGATGCGCGAGAGAATCGTCTCGCGCTGCTGGTCGTTCAGCACGTCGGTCATGGGCGAGGCGATGAAGCCCGGCGCGATGCAGTTGACCGTCACCCCCCTGGAACCCACCTCCTGCGCCAGCGACTTGGAAAAGCCGATCATGCCGGCCTTGGACGCCGAGTAGTTGGTCTGGCCGGGATTGCCGGTGACCCCCACCACCGAGGTGATGCCGATGATCCGGCCCGTGCGCCGCTTCATCATGCCCTTCAGCGCCGCGCGCGTCAGGCGGAAGTAGCTCTCCAGGTTGACCTTCAGGACCGTCTCCCAGTCCTCGTCCTTCATCCGCATCAGCAGGCCGTCCTTAGTGACGCCCGCGTTGGCGACCAGCACGTGCAGTTCGCCCGCCAGCGCCTCGGCCTGGCCGACCAGGGCGTCGACCGCGGCGGCGTCGGACAGGTTGGCCGGGGCGACGTGCGCCCGCTCGCCGAGCTGTCCCGCCAGCTCCAGCAGCACGCTCTCGCGCGTGCCGGACAGCACCACGGTGGCGCCGCGAGCGTGCAGGGCGCGCGCGATCGCGCCGCCGATGCCCCCGGTCGCGCCGGTGACCAGGGCGTTCTTGCCGGTGAGGTCGAACATCGAAGAAGCTCCAGTGGCGAGTGGCGAGTAATTAGTGGGTAGCGGCTAGGGACTTAGCGGCTGGTGGGCGCGCGGGCCTGTTCCGCATCGCCCCCCTACTCGCCACTCGCCACTAGCCACTAGCCACTCAAAGCGAAGCGGCGAACGCCTCCAGGTCCGCGGGCGTGTTCAGCGCCACGGCTTCGGCGTCGGGGACGATGCGCTTGACCATGCCGGTCAGCACCTTGCCGGCGCCGGCCTCGGCGAAGCGGGTGACCTGGCCGCCGTCGGCCAGCCACAGCACGCTCTCGCGCCAGCGCACCCGGCCGGTGACCTGCTCGACCAGCAGGCGGCGAATCTCTTCGGGCGAGTGGACCGGGCGGGCGGTGACGTTGGCCACGATCGGCACGCGCGAGGCCCGGATGTCGGCGCCCGCCAGGGCCTCGGCCATCTCCTCGGCGGCCGGCTGCATCAGCGGGCAGTGGAAGGGCGCCGAGACGTTCAGCGGAATGGCCCGCGCGCCCAGCTCCTTGGCCTTCTCGATCGCCCGGTCGACGGCGGCCTTGGCGCCGGAGATCACCACGTTGCCCTGGTTATTGTCGTTGGCGACCACGCACACGCCCAGCGCCGATCCGGCCTCCGCCGCCTGTTCGGCCAGCGCCACGTCGGTCTTCGGCCCGATCAGCGAGGCCATCGCCCCCTCGCCCACCGGCACGGCCCGCTGCATGGCCTGGCCGCGCAGTT
>Ga0196964_10000238_pt1 | contig 41172 bp, 44 predicted proteins | sample S1_10metaG_FD_148615 | JGI IMG/M metagenome (GOLD analysis project Ga0196964, IMG submission 148615) | Soil microbial communities from Anza Borrego desert, Southern California, United States - S1_10 | ecosystem: Environmental > Terrestrial > Soil > Desert | place: USA: California | collected...
TCTTTTTTTAGAGGAAAAATCTTCCTACTTTCGGTATGATCCGCCTGAGGATCTCATGTCCTGACGGAGACCGGAAAGTCTCATCTACATACTGGCAATACCGTTTACAACGGTTGCGCTTACAGATTATTCCCAGTAAGCGATTTATCAGAATTCAATTTTATTATATGAAGCCGGAAGGCTTCAGGAACACGTTATAGTTAAAATATTGATGAAATAATTAAATCAAAGGAGAACCTATGATGACTTCACCATTATCAGCAGCACAGGCCTCAATGCTTTGCCAGGACTACCAGCAACTGACTGGCAGCATTTTCGACAAAGGATCGTTAGGAAAAGGCTATATCGAGTGTGTGGCAATTGCACCTTTCGAAGAATCGAAACAATGGCTGTTTGCCCAGTACTACCGGGAATACCGGGATGCGCAGAAAGCGCTTAAATTTTACCATGGAACAGAGTTCGATGTGATCGTTCTGTCTATTCCTTTCCTTCGTAAAAGAGGAATACTTTTTAAAAGCCTTCGCGAATACATACAGGAGAATAACCTGCCTTTTCAGCCGGCCCGTTACACCCACGTGGAACAAACAGAATATCACTACCTGAGACAATCTTATTAGAAACCGGATAACCTGAACCCGCACTATGAACATAAAGGAAATAAAAGAAATACAAAGCAGAAGAAAGGCTGCGGCAGCGATCGGCTGGGCAGGATTAACCAAAGCGTTACTGACCAGCATTTTCTGCAGTATCAATCTTTGTTAACAAAGAGTTCAATATTAGCTGTCTGTACCTGTTTACCCTATCGAAAAAAGCGCATCCGGATGGAGCGCTTTTCTTTTTGCGGCTGGGAAGCTTGCATAAATAAAATCTTCAATAGGCGATAATCTACGTACCTTTGCTGGCGCCTACCAACTCCGTTCTGGTTAATATCGGGTGGCTGCAATCAATTAATACAAAAACACACTTCATGGCTACTGTTAATGACGTCTACCGGAAAATAAAGGATCTGAGCGCAAGGGAATGGACACCCAGACCCAGTATTGCTGTTGCCACGCTGAGCTCTGAGCTTTCCCTGACCCGCGAGTCGGTGATGCCGATGCTTACAGAGCTGCAGGATATGAAGCTGATCCGTTTTAATGAGACAACTAAAGCTTCGTTGAGGCTGACCCTGCTCGGACATACCGTCAACAGGGATAAGCAGTAAGATTAGTTTTACCTGACCAGCAGGATATCGCCTGCCTTCATCTCCGACCGTGACTGATCGTTACTGGTATATCGCGCCATGTAACGGTAACTGCCGCTTTCAGCCTGTGCCCCATCCCATCCCGAGCGTGGGTCGAAGCTATGGAATACCCGCTGCCCCCACCTGTTGTAAACCGACAGTTCGAATCCCCGGATCCCGCAATCATTCGCCGTTACGGCCCGGAACAGGTCATTCCTGCCATCTCCATTGGGCGTGAATACGTCCGGAAATACGACCTGGCAATCACAGGTGTTGTTCTGAACAACAATCGTATCCGAAGCGATACATTCATCCAGCGAAGCACGCAGCACATAAATACCCGCCTCATGAGCGTTGATAAAAGCACTGGTTGCCCCTGTGTTCCAGGTCCAGGATATATTGGCAGGGGTAGATGAGGAACTGTCACCGATCATAAAGCTGGAAACTTCCCTGCAGATAGTCGTGTCCGGGCCCAGGGAAACAGCAGGTACGGGACTGACGTTTATAGTATGTCCTGATAATATATCCGGACAGGCACGGTAATCCGCCCTGAAACCGACCGGATATGTTCCGGGTTCCCGGAACGAACGTATGACTGACGGCTGGTTAACGATGTCAGAACCGCCTAAATCCCAGCTTATCCCTGTATTGCCGGTCTGTGTATAAACAGCCTGAAAACTGGCCTCTTCACCGGCGCAAAGAATAGAATCAGTGACTGAGGTAACAACGGAAGGCATCGGGTCCACTTGTATGAGGTGTTGCGCGGTGTCTGAGCAACCCCGGAAATCTGTAACGACCAGCATAGCTGTAAAGCTGCCATCTGATGCATACTGATGTACGGGAGACTTTGCCGTATCTGTTGCTGCGTCGCCGAAAAACCACTGCCATGCTGCCGCCCCGGCAGCAGCATCGTAGGTAGAATGATTGGAAAACAGCACGGTCCCTCCTTCGCAAAGTGTATCCCGCTCCGGCACAAAGAAGGCATTAAGCTGGTGTTGCAGGTCCAGTACTTTTACTACTGTATCTGCACAGAATCCATTTGTACTGATCAGCTGCACTGCATAGCTTCCCTGCAGTGCATATATATGCTGCGGATTTACTGAACTGCTCATATTGCCATCACCGAAACTCCAGCTGTGCTGTGTGGCGCCGGAAGATAAATTGCTGAACAGTACCGTGTCCTGGCTACAGCCGTAGCTGATGTCGGGTGTAAAGTCCGCAACGACGGTCCTGTCGGCGACTGTCACCCGGACACTATCCTTCCATACGCAGCCGCCCTGGTTTGCTGGTGTCGTTACCGTAATGGTATAGATCGTATTTGCGGCAGGGCTGACAACGGGGTGAAGCGTAGTTGCGCCCGATAAAATCCCCGAGATCGGCTGCCATTGGACCGCATAGGCAATACCGCCTGTGGTATCGGTATGCAGGGAGGCATGTAGCGTGTCCAGATACTGTCCGCAACCAGCTATCGTGTCCAGCCGGGGCGTCGGTTCCAGGACAACGGATGGGATCATAATGGCGATGGTGTCGTTCTTGGTGCCGCAGACAGAGGAAGAATGCAGAACGACCGTAGCTGTTCCCGGTGCACTGATATGAAATACAGACCCGTTCATTGAAATAGTTGGTGTACCGTGGAGTATTGTCCAGGAATACGGGCCGAATCCGCCCGAAGTAAACTGGATATTGGTGCCGGCGCAGAAAAAATGCTTTTCGTTGACGGGCTGGAAGTCAATATTACAGGGAGAGCATTCTGCCATATCCGTTGGAAGCATCGTCCAGGGTTCTGTTAGTGGCGCCTGAAAGTCAACGGTATTACAGTTGATCGTCCCCTTAAAAAACTGATGTGCGTTGTTAGAATAGTAGAGTGACTGTCCGATAATTGCGAACCCGCCACCTCCGCTGGTTTGCGGAATTCCGGTAAGCGACCAGCTATGGACAAGCACACCGTTGGGATCATATTTTCTCAGGTACTGACCGGCGGCGGTGTTTAGCACATAGAAATTGCCCTTGCAATCCACGACCAGGTCTGCAATTCCGTTAATGGCACCGGGGATGGTGATCAGCGGGATAGCATTGCCGGTTCCGTCATAACGATAGATGGTATTGGTCAGCACTTCCAGACTGAAGATATACCCACCTCCGGCACCGATATTGATGGCCATATTGGTTCCCGCAGAATGACCTGTTGCCACCCAGTTGTTGCCATCGGAATAATAATACTCACCATTACGAACGGTATAGAAAGTCATTGGCGGTGTACCTGCGTTAAGGTTGCGGCTTATAGCGAGCCCTAAGCCCCCGGCCAGCGGTGTGATGTTATTGAGCCTAGGGTTACCGGGACCTGCCGGCAAGTCCGGGTTATACTCATAAATACCATTCTGATTAAGGAAATAGAAGGTTTTCGGATCACCTCCATTACAGTCGGGAAGTTGGGCAAAGGCAACAAAAGGTGAAATTGAAAGCAATAGCATGGCCAGGCACGCCAGGCACCGTCTTAATGCGACCATAAATAGTATTATTTCTGGTTAAGGAAGTTGTGTTGTGTTCTTTCCTAAAAGACGGAGAAAACGGGGGTTACCCCTATGGTGGGTTTTGTAATATTATTGTCAGGTCTCGATCAGGCAGTCCGGAACAGACAGGAACATCTGAGACCATTCTGTTTCGAATGGAAATTATCCTGCATCGTTAAGGCAGCGGGAGCTAACGGAGTCCATAGGCTGTACTGTCAATAACAAGCCTTGCCTGAAGCTGTTCTATCACCTGTCTCATTTCGGCTTTTTCGCCAGGCGTGATGATACCGCGCAGCAGGATGGTGCTATCCGCCACCAGGGCGTAGACCGATGGATACTGCGCGAGGACGCTGTCCGCTTTTATTTTCAGTTCGTAGTCGGTATCCATCAGCACCGGCGCAACGGTAATTTCATTTTTTACATTTTTTACTCCAGCCATACGTTTTATGGTTGCTTCTACCTTCCGACGGTCAGCGCTGCTGGTGCTCTGTCCGCTCAGCATCACCTCTCCGTCGAGTACATAATATCGTATCCCCGCGAAGATCCGTGTGTCTTTAGCCCTTGCGGTGATCTCTGCTTTGATATTCCTGTCGATCACTGCCTGGTTGCAACCGGAGAAAACGAACGAAATGAAGAGGATGGCGCAGTATCTCATACATCATAAAGCTGAAAACATGTACCACCGCGGCAACATGACCTGAATTAACCGTGTTCTATCGGAAGATCGCAGTTCGCTGTTGCCGCTGGGGCTAAACGGCAACGAGATCACGAATACGGCTCAAGTCCGGCATAAGAAGGAGCGCGATTCCGGGCGGGGCTCATTTTTTACGGGACAGTTTATTAAGAACCATCATGAAAAAAGAAGAAATCCATCTGTACGACATAAAGCGGATACTTTGGGGGAACGCACCACCTGATTTCCTCCTGGAAGTACTGCTCCGTACTGTGCTGATCTATATACTAGCAATCGTCGTCATCAGGCTGCTTGGCAAACGCATGAGCGGCCAGCTGACCATCACCGAAATGGGAGTGATGATCATGCTAGGCGCCATTATCGCACCGGCTGCCCAGATTCCCGAGCGGGGACTCGCAGCCGGAGTACTGATATTCATCTGCATCCTGCTGCTGCAAAGAGGACTGAACTGGTGGAGTTTTAGAAACGCAGGGGTAGAAAGGCTGACCCAGGGAAATATTTCCATGCTGGCAAAAGACGGAGTGCTACAACTGGAAGAGCTACGTAAAGCAAACATACCCCGCCAGCAGATCTATGCCGAGCTCAGGGAAAAACAGTGCTTTAACCTGGGAAATGTAAAACGTATCTACCTTGAAGCATCCGGCTCCTTTACAATTTACACCCGTTCAGGTGACAACCCCGGGCTTCCGGTATATCCTGCCCGGGATACCGGGATGACGGACGGAGCATCACGCAGCAATGATCACTGCTCCTGCTCCGGCTGCGGGCTGACACAAAGAAAGCAGGATTCAAATGCTCCATGCCCCAACTGCAATATGAACGACTGGAGGCAATCTATCTTATAACTCTGACTATGGAATTTGAACAGGTAAAACCGGGAGACTGGGAGCGTTTCTTCATTGGCGAAGTGCCGCTCGTCTTCTATATCGAGATAATTCTGAGGGTAGTCCTTCTTTACCTGGTTCTGATCGCGGCAATGCGCATCACCGGAAAAAGGATGGCTGCGCAGATGGACAGGATTGAGCTGGCAGGACTAGTGACCCTTGCCGCAGCGATCGGCGTCCCGCTGCAGTCACCGGAAAGAGGATTACTGCCCGCGGTGACCATCGCTATTGTCGTAGTAGCAGTTGGAAGGATCGTCGGACGGCTGTCGTTCAACGCTCAGAAGATTGAGAAGATGAGTCATGGCGACATCAGTACCCTGCTTGAGGGCGGGGTGGTCAACATGCAAAAAATGGAAGAATCACTGGTAACCCGGCAAAGTCTTTTTGCACACCTGCGCTCCATGGGCATACTGCAGCTAGGACAACTGGAGAGGGTCTATTTCGAGGCCGGCGGCAGCTTCAGCATGATCCGCGCAGCAAAGGAAAGACCGGGATTATGTATACTTCCTCCATGGGACGATGAGTTTATATCAGAGTTGGAGGTTGCAGATCTGAAAGTCTGCTGCAATTGCGGAAAAACGGAAAAAAGCGCATCGGCCCAATGCTCCGTCTGTAAGGCGGAAGACTGGGCCGATGCCAGAATACTGTCTGGAAAGGATCAGATGGCATAGTGCAGGTCCATCTTTGGATTTATTTTCTGAAGTGCATGGTATAGCAGGCGGATCATGCCTACTACATCATCCTTATGGGTGGTTTCTACTGTCGTATGCATATAGCGCAATGGCATGGAGAGCAGCGCTGTAGGTATGCCGCCGGCAGCATAGGCGAATGCATCGGCATCCGTTCCGGTCTGTTTTGAAACAGCAGCGAGCTGCACCGGGATATCATACTCGGATGCCGTACTGATCAGCAGTTGTCGCAGCTTATTATGGATCGGGGGGGATTTTGTGATCACCACGCCTTTTCCGAGATCAATGTCACCTTCTTTGTTTATATCCATCATAGGCATCCTGGTAGCATGGGTTACATCTGTCACGATCACGCAGTCGGGCCTGATCGTTTCCACCATCATCTGCGCACCTTTTGTGCCTACTTCTTCCTGTACGCAGTTCACTACGTAAAGCGTATAGGGCAGCTCGATCTTGTTTTGCTTCAGCATCTGCGCCACCCTTGCGATCGCAAAGCCTCCCATTCTGTTGTCGAGCGCCCGGCCTACATAGTAATTATTGTTGAGCACCTTGAACTGGCATTCATAGGTGATCAGGTCGCCGACCTGGATGCCCATAGCTTCGGCCTCTTCCTTACTCTTGCAACCAATATCAATAAAAATGTTTGACTTATCCGGAGTCTGCTCCGGCATGGGACGAACATGTATGGCGGGCCAGCCGAACAATCCGTCTATCCTCCCATTCGCGGTATGGATATGTACCCGTTGCGAGGGCGAAATGCCCGGGTCGGTGCCACCGGTGGACTCCACATGCAGGTATCCGTCCTGGGAAATAGTATGAACATACCAGGCAATCTCATCCGCGTGCGCCTCTATAACCACCTTGAAATCCTTTCCGGGATTGATGATGCCGGCTACATTACCGTAGATGTCTATGATCTTATCGTCAATATAATCACTGATATAATCCAGCCACATCCGCTGGCCGCTTCGTTCATTGCCTGTAGGCGAGGGGTTCTCTATATAACGGGCTATCCATTCAAGTTCCTTATCGGTAATTACGTCGGAGATCTGAGACATCATTTTTTTAGCGAATCGCAGTTCCAAAAATATACCTGTGCCTGGCATACCGGGTGCAGGACAAAAAACTTCGGGAAACTGCTTCATTTTTTACACAGCCCCACAAACTATTTGTTTAAAAACGAGGCGTTTAGCCCCTATTTACAAATTGGGCTTTATGGCCTGGTTTTTTTGACTGAAAGTGTATAAAAAACCTATTCTATGAAGAACGAAAATCGCAATGAGAATCGCAACGAGAATCGTAACGAAAATCAGAACCGCGAGAATCAGCAAAACCAGCAGAATCGCCAGAACGAGAATCGTAACGAAAACCAAAACCGCGAGAATCAGCAGAATCGTCAGAATGAGAATCGTAACGAAAACCGTAACGAGAATCGCAACGAAAACCAGCAGAATCGCAACCGCGAGGATGCCATGTAAGACCTTTAGCGTCTTGAATAAAAAGCCCTGTATTCGCAGGGCTTTTTTGTTGCCCCTGACGCAATGGTCTGATTATTGAACATTCCTCCGCAAAAAACCATATGATCGGCAATAATGATGAACGTGAAGATCTGGACAGTGGCGGACCAGGAGCTGGTATGGGTGCGGGCACACAGGGTGAAGCCGGCAGCTTTAAGCTTAGGGAGGACAGGAAGAACGTGGATATAGAGGACTGGAAAAAAACAGTTGAAAAAGCGGCAGACGGGACCGGCCAGTCCGGACAGAAAGAAGAAGACGAATAGGACATAATTCCCTAAGCACTCAATTCCCGAAGCAGCATATGAATCCGAAAGAAAAGCCTGAAGAACGAAATAAGGATGCATTTCAGACACAGAACGCTGAACCGCAAAGAGGCAAACCTACGGAAGAGGAGCTTCGTGAGCTGAATCAATCGTCCAATGAGGAAAGTTATCTTTATGGCGATTCGCGGCCGGGTGGCGATCACACCGATGAATAATGACTATTCCGGCCGCCCGCCCCGGCAATGAGTTCAGCTATCCGGCACGGGCGCTTCATCTGACATCGGTAGCGTTCCCTTCAAAGGCTGATCGGTACCACGCGGGCTGACGACGATGCTGATGATTTCCTCACAGACTGTGCGTGCATCGGCAGCAGTTTCTGCCTTTACGAGGGCATAGATAAGCGTCCCCTCTGGTGCGTAATAGAAATAATTGCCGTCAAAAGGCTGATGTTTCTCTGACTTCCGGATCGAAACTATCTTATTGTGCAGGAATGTGATTCTATAGGTATTCATTGCTTGGCCGCAGTGCAAAAATAATGGCAAATTCATGCGAACAAAAGACTTCCTATGCAATACCTGCAATAACCTGAAACTGAAATCAATAGAAATTAAAGATGAAACTGCAAAGTCCAGACATTGATGTTATCTCCGGCATTTGCAAATTTCTTTAACTGGATTTTCAAAAACTCCGATCCTAGCGCGATGCCCTGATTTCAACTGAACGCTTACTATGTATTACTTATCAGTCCGCATCCGGAATATGGATGGTCACGGACTGCGAAATAAGTACTGATGTAAGCAAAAAATCAGCTGTCGTTTCATTTGAAGCCAAAGCAACATTCCATAATGTAGCCAATCTCAGAACGGCTTTTACATCGTCATCATGAGGCTGTGACTGCATTGGATCCCAGAAGAAAACAAGAAGATCAATCTTGCCGGTTGCGATCATAGCGCCCAGTTGCTGGTCACCACCCAATGGACCGCTGAGGAGTCGCTCCAGCTTCAGCCCGGTCTGCTCCTCAATTGCCTCAGCTGTAGTTCCGGTACCCAGCAACTGATGGGACTGCAGGCTTTCTTTATGCCTTGCTGCCCAACGGATCAGGCTGTCTTTCTTATTGTCATGAGCAACCAGTGCAATTTGTTTTTGCGGGAGCACTTCTCTTTTAGCCATATTTATTCAGGAGGAAAACTATTCCCTGCGTAGAAGTAAAAGATGATGTATGAACGAAGCCGAAGCGCTTCAGATAAAAATCAAGAAGCTCTGCTGCAACACAGAGCTTCTTGAATCAGTTTATGCAGGGATTGAGAGAGAGATTGAGAGAGAGAGAATACCCTGCTGATAATATACTTAAAAAAGCGTGCCACTGAAAGCGCGCAGCCGGAGTCCGGTTGATCGCCTTCAAAGGGGTTCTGATTTCGCCCTAAAGGCTGTATTTTCAGCCAATGCAGAAGTTCCAGGCAGGCTTCCTGACGGCAATTGTGCTGGTCCTCATTACCGGAGCTATATCTTTTTTCACGTTACGAGAGCAGATTTCACAGGCTGCCAAGGTCAAACACACCTATGAAGTACTGGGAAAACTCGAATCTTTCGAGAAAATCCTGGGAAACATGGAAAATGGAAGAAGAGGATACCGAAGCACATACGATTCTCTGTTTCTTCAACCATACCTATTAAATAAAAACAAATGGCAACCCGCACTTTTGGATCTAAAAGAAAAAATATCCGATAACCCGTCTCAGCTAAAGCGTTTAAGCCAGCTCCGTGAGAAAGTCGAAAGTGTAGACCATTTTTGGGAACATAATTACACAACCGTAAATACCACACTTGGGGAAAGACAGCAACTTACAATAAGGGAAAAAGCACATATGGATCAGGTCCGTTCCGTATTGAATGCTATGAGAGATGAGGAAGAATTATTGCTGACGTCCAGGACGCGATCCAACGCACGGGCTGCTGAGCAGGCAATCTGGACAATAATTATCAGCACATTGCTTACGATTACAGTTGTCATCATCCTGATCATTGTCATCATCAAGGAATTCAGGGCGCGCCGGAAAGCACAGGCCGCCCTGGAAGAAAATTTGACCAGGGTAACGGAGCTGAACGAAGAAGCCGGTGAAAAGAACTGGCAACTTACCGGTATCGCGCATATCAATGCCGCACTACAGGATACAACCTCCCCGGAGCGCCTCGCGGGCAGCTGCCTGAACGTTATACTGGACTATCTGGACTATCCCGCTGGAGCATTTTACGGGTATAATGCGCATAGCCGGTCGTTGGAGATGATCGCATCCAGTGGTCTTCCGGCGAACGCCCCCTCCAATATGCAGCTTAGCGAGGGGCTGCTGGGACATAGCGCTACCCTCAAGACCATCAGGGTTATCGGGCAGGTTCCGGATGGATACTGGCAGCTTAGCTCCGCGGCGGGCAGCTACCTGCCTACTGCACTGATCCATGTTCCCCTTTGGCTTAACCAGGAATTCGTTGGTATTATCGAACTGGCCGGCTTTAACGGCGCGTCGTCGAGAAACCTGGCGTTACTGGAACTTGTAGCCAACAATATTGCGATCGGGCTTAATGCTGCCTATAACCGGAAAATGACCAGTGATCTGTTAATGAAGGTGCAGGAACAAAATGAAGAACTGGAAAGCCAGCAGGAAGAATTGCGCCAGACTAATGAAGAACTGACCAGACAGGCTGAAATCCTGCAGGCCTCAGAGGAAGAGCTTCGGGTGCAGGAGGAAGAATTACGACAGATCAACGCAGAGCTTGAAGAAAAAAATGAAGCAGTGGAAACCGCCCGGGAAGAGCTCGCGGGAAAAGCGAAAGAGCTAGAGCTGAGCAATCGCTACAAATCCGAGTTCCTGGCAAATATGTCGCATGAACTGCGAACACCGCTGAACAGCATTTTGATACTTTCGAATATTCTTCAGGAAAACAAAACCGGCAACCTGAACGAAAAACAGCTGGAGTATGCCCGTATCATCCATCGCTCAGGATCTGATCTGCTGCAGCTCATTAATGACATCCTGGATCTCTCTAAAATTGAGGCGGGCAAAATAGATATCCGGTTCGAACATGTCGCATTCAAAGAGATTACAGAGGACCTGCGTCACCTGTTCCAGCCGGTTGCGGCTGATAAAGGAGTAGGATTCAGGATTGAAGTTGACCCTGACCTGCCTACCCACCTGTTCACCGACAAACAACGGCTGGAACAGATTATACGCAACCTGCTGTCCAATGCTTTTAAATTCACCGGCAAATCCGGATCCGTAGCGCTGCAGCTTTCAAGCATGCCGGCCGAAAGGGTACGGATCTCCGTAACGGATACCGGCATTGGCATACCAGAAGAGAAACAGCAGCTGATCTTTGAAGCTTTCCAGCAGGCGGACGGTTCCGTCAGCAGGAAATATGGGGGCACAGGCCTGGGGCTTTCAATAAGCAAAGAGCTTGCAGCAAAGCTTGGGGGCTCGCTTGCATTGCAGAGTCAGGAAGGTCAGGGCAGCACATTCTCCCTGATGCTGCCGATCGGTATTGTATCGGAAAAAAGCAGCGGCGCCCAATCAGACGGTACTCAGTCGCAAAAAGGTGAAGCACTCTCCGATGACAGGGAGCGCATCAGTGCCGGAGATAAAGTGATGTTGATCATTGAGAATGACCCTGTATTCGCATCTGCTCTCCGCGACATAGCGCGAAGCAGAGGTTATAAAACAATAGTTGCGCTTCGGGGTGATGACGGACTTGAAGATGCCCGGAAATACCTGCCAACCGCTATTGTAATGGATGTTAACCTACCCGTAATAGATGGCAAAAGCCTGTTGAAGATATTCCGCAACGATGATCAGCTCAAAAATGTACCTGTTCATATTATTTCCGGCACTCCGGAAGAGTCCTGGACAGGGAAATTGAAAGCCGGCTTCTCACAAAAGCCCCTGAACATGGCCGGGCTTGAGCACGCATTTGACAGTATCGGCAAACTGGTCAGGTCGAGGCACAAACAGATCCTGGTGATCTCCGGTAGTACGCTGCTGGAAGATAATATCCGCAAGATCTTCGGACAGCCGGACGTCAGATACTGGTATGCAAAATCTCCTTCTGAAGCCGGAGACCTGATGCGGGAACAGAAATTTGATTGTCTGATTGTGGATATGGACAAGAATATTGAAACAGGTCTGCAAACCCTGCAGCAAACCGCTGAGCTCAAAGGGGCACAGACACCGGTGATCGCCTACCTCAGCCAGGATATCACCCAGCCGGATGAGATCAGGATCAGGAAATACGCCAACGCAATCGTAAGGCACAGCCAGAACGCCTCTTCCCGCCTGATCGACGAGCTGGAGCTCTTTCTCTACAAACTCGAGCAGCTCGGGCAGCTTCCGCCTCAGATCAGGAACAGTCAAAAGCTTAACCAGGCACTACGTGGCAAAAAGGTGCTGGTGGCGGACGATGATATGCGTAACGTATTCGCCCTTCATGCCCTGCTCGAGGAAGAGGGCATGAAAGTGATTACTGCAGGGAATGGACGGGAAGCGATCACTGCGCTGGAAGAACATACAGATACCGATCTCGTCCTGATGGATATCATGATGCCCGAGATGGATGGGCTTCAGGCAACGAGGGCGATCCGTGATCAGTCCAGATTTAAGACACTTCCGATCATTGCACTTACGGCGAAGGCTATGACCGGTGATCGGGAAAAATGTATCGAAGCCGGCGCATCCGACTATATAACCAAGCCTCTGGATAACCAGAAATTACTCTCGATGCTAACCGGTTGGCTCAGCAAATGAAAAAGAAACCGGAGATCAGCCGCGAATATTTCAGAGAGATCATCGGGATCATGCTGGACCAGTACGGGTATGATTTTTCCGACTATTCGGTAGCCTCTCTTTCCAGGCGTTTTGAGCGGTTCATCAGTATGAATGAATACGATCTTGACAAGTTCCGGGCTGACCTGACGGAAAAACCGGAGGTATTCTCGAAGTTCTTTCACTCGCTTACAGTCAACGTTACCGAGATGTTCCGGGACCCTCCCTTTTACCGGGAACTGACCACCCGGGTTCTGCCCGGACTTTCAAGCTATCCGATCATCAAGATCTGGCATGCCGGATGCGCCTCCGGAGAAGAGCCGTTTTCACTGGCGATCCTCCTCCATGAACATCAGTTGCTGGACAGGGCAAGGATCTATGCAACAGATCTCAACCCCATGAACCTCGATAAGGCAGAGAAGGGTATACTTCCAGCCTCGGCCATGCAGGATTACACCAGGAACTATATCAGTGCCGGTGGGCAAAAACAGTTCTCAGACTATTATACAGCGCGTTATGACCATGTAATGATCGATCCCGCTATCAGGCGAAACATTATTTTCTCCCAGCACAACCTGGTTACAGATCATGCATTCAACGAGTTTCAGCTCATTTGCTGCCGCAATGTCCTTATCTACTTCAATAAGGACCTGCAGCAGCGCGTTTTCCGTCTTTTTGACAATAGCCTCGCTCCCCTCGGTTATATTACGCTCGGAAGCAAGGAATCGATGCTGTTTTCTGATCTGAAGGACCGGTACGAAACAATTAGTCTGAATAACAAGATATATCGAAGAAAAACATGACCGGGGAAAAAAAGCACGAGATTGTTGTGATCGGCGGCTCTGCAGGCTCATTTCCGGTCATTCTTGAAATTCTAAGGAAGCTGCCGAAGGAGATATGTGTTCCTGTGGTATTGGTGATACACCGGCTCAAGAACGTTCCAAGCGAGATGGATGCGATCTTTTCAGTAAAAAAAAGGATCATAGAACCTGAAGACAAAGAGAAAATCGATAGCTGCAGTATTTATCTTGCACCACAAAATTATCATCTGTTGGTGGAGGAGGACCGTTCGTTCAGCCTGGATTATTCTGAACTGGTGCACTACAGCCGCCCGTCAATCGACGTCAGTTTTTCCAGCATTGCACGGGCATACGGCCCAGGGGCTGTGGCGGTGCTGCTCAGCGGTGCAAATAAAGATGGAACGGAAGGCATGTCCGAGATCCTTTTGCGAGGCGGTTCCGGCATCATCCAGGACCCCGCCACAGCCGAATTCCGGGTAATGCCCATGTCGGCAATGCTGCAGAATCCAGGTGCCGCGGTAATGGCGCCCCAAAGACTGACAGAGACAATTTTAAAACTAGTAGCGTAAACAGATAGCTAATGTCACCAACACAGCAATTTACCATTCTGCTGGTCGACGACCGGCCGGAGAATCTTATTTCGCTAGAGGAAATTCTGGAAGCTGACAATCGCGTATTCCTTAAGGCGAATTCCGGCAATGAGGCATTGAAGCTTGCCCTGAAGCATGACAACATCGGGCTTGTGATGCTGGATGTTCAAATGCCGGAAATGGACGGCTTTGAAGTCGCAAGGCTGTTAAAAAGCAATCCGAAGACCAGGGATACCTCAGTTATCTTCGTAACAGCCATCAGCAAGGAAGAGCAGTACATGCTGCGCGGGTTCCGGGAAGGCGCTGTCGACTTTCTGCATAAACCGCTCGACCTAAATATCACGAAGGCAAAGGTAAAAGTCTTTGAGCAGCTTTATTTCTATCAGCAGGGACTGAAGCAGGCTATTGATGACAAGGACAAAGTAAACAAGCAGCTTGAGCGCTTTCTGTACATTGTTGCCCACGACCTGAAGTCGCCGCTTGCAGGTATCACTTCATTACTTTACCTGCTTAAGGATGACGACCGGCTGAGATCATTTGACGATGTCACCGAATATCTGACCATGCTGACTGACGCTTCCGAGCATCTTGCGGGAATGATTACTTCCATACTTGACTATTCCAGGAAATCCGACCACCAGCTTCAGGCTGAGAAGGTTGACGTGCATGAGATGGTAGAACAGATGATCCGGCTGCTGTTTCCTCCCCGCAATATCCATATAAGTATTGAAGGCAGGCTTCCGGTGATTCATACAAAAAAGCTGAAGCTGCAGCAGGTGCTGCAGAACCTGATCTCCAACGCAATGAAGTATAATGACAAGAAGGAGGGGGTTATCACGATTGCCGCGGAAGAAGACAGCGACCAGTTCTACAGGTTCTGCGTGCGCGATAACGGGCCTGGAATCGCATCCGCAGATCAGGAAAAGATCTTCAGGCTATTCCAGACGACCGATAACAAATCCAATAGCGACAGCAGCACAGGTGTCGGATTGAACATCATTAAGATGTTTGTGGAAGAACAGGGTGGAAAAGTATGGGTAGATTCAGACCCCGGTAAAGGAAGCAGCTTTTACTTCCAGTGGTCGAAATTGAAGCAGCCGGAATTCAGCTAGGCAGACAGACCTTCATACACAACGACCGAAAGACCGCCGATCTCGAAATTATCTGCTCCCGCAACTGTCTCCGGATGCGGATCCCTTCTGCCTTCTGCCCTCCCCTCCCGCCACGGGGAATCACCGGAATCCAGCAGCCCGGACCAGACGGGACAGAAACCAGGCACCTCAACGAGGTGGGGTTTATCAGAGAAATTCAAAACAATAAAGAGATGTGATCTTCCGTCAGGAGTCTGCCGGAGCAGGGAAACAATATGGTTATTGACGACGGAAACCTGGATGTCCGATTTGCTGAAGCTCAGTAATACCGGGTGTTTCCGCCTGAGTCTAATAAGCGCCTGATGCCACTGCAGCATCAGATGATGTGTACCTTTTGTCCGTTTGGACCAGTCCAGCCGGCTGCGCAGAAATGTCTCTTCCGCCTGCGCGTCGGGGGGAGTGCCCTCCCCCTTAAATGCTGCGAACTCTTTCCGCCTTCCTTCCCGTACTGCTTCGATCAGTTTCTTGTCGCTGTGGGATACGAAATAGAAGAAGGGTGATTGATCACAATACTCCTCACCCATAAACAGCATCGGGATGTAAGGAGACAGCATGATGGCAGCGGCCGCAAGCTGCAGCCGCTCAAAATTTACCAGCATGCAAAGCCGTTCTCCCAATGGACGGTTACCAACCTGATCATGGTTCTGATTAAATACAATGAACCGGTCGCCATCAATGGCAGCCGAGGAGCTGCCATGCCTGCGCTTGCGAAACTTAACGAATTCACCGCTGTGTACAAATCCATCCTTGTAAGCTTTTGCCAGCTGATAGACACTGCCGAAATCCTCGTAGCGGGACTTACCGGCAGGGTCCAGCAATACGTAAAGGGCATGATGAAAATCATCCAGCCACTGCATATCGAAATTGTACCCGCCCGTCAGCACCGGCTGCAGCACCCTCGGGCTATTTAGATCGCTCTCGGCGATGAGGTAGCGCATATGACCGGTACGCGTCTCCAGATTGCTCTTTTCCTCCGACATCCTGAGCCAGAAGTTCTGTGCACTGTTATCAAAGATCATGTGCACTGCATCCAGGCGCAACCCGTCAATATGGAAATCTTCCAGCCAGTAAACCAGATTCTCCACGAAAAATTCCTTGACGACATCCCCCCAGGCGCCATCATAATTGATCGCATCACCCCAGGGGGTATGGTACTGTGCCGTAAAATACGGGCCAAATTTCCCCAGGTAATTACCCTCGGGACCAAGGTGGTTATATACAACATCCAGCACCACGGCAATCCCTGCTTTGTGGCAGGCATTCACCAGCTTTTTGAGTCCTTCCGGGCCGCCATAGCTATGCTGCACCGCGAATGGATATGCACCGTCATATCCCCAGTTACGTGTGCCGGGAAACTGTGCTACCGGCATCAGTTCGATTACATTGATCCCGGTATCATGCAGGTCTTTAAGTCTTGGTATGATGGCTTCAAACGTTCCCTCCGGTGTAAAGGTGCCTACATGAAGCTCATACATTACCCAGTTTTCCGGCGGTATCCCTTTCCATGCAGCGTCCTCCCATATGAATGACAGGTCTCCGGGAATAGCGGAACACCCATGCACCCCTTCCGGCTGCCAGCGCGAAGCGGGATCCGGATATTCTTCACCGCCTTCAATTACGTATTTATACCTTGCCCCGGGGCCAATGTCCCGGATCAGGGTCTCGAAAAATCCATCCCCCACCCGTTTCATATCAACCAGGCGATCTTCCGGCGCATAAAGGTGCAGCTGAAGCTTTTCTTTTTCGGGTGCCCAGACCCGAAAGATGCAGGAACCGTCTGGCAAGAGCCGGATACCGTGTTGCTTCATATTACCGCAGCTATAGACCAAATATTTTAAGCTTACTGGTCCAGCCTGACAATAATCCCTTCATCTCCGCTCAGATTAAAGCTATTATTGAACACAAGACCTTCCAGCTCAGGACTACTTCCCAGAACAACTACTCCTTTCAGGGTGTCATGGAGGGCCCTGAAATAGCAGGGACGGTGCGTCAGGTTCAGCAGGACGAGAAACCTGTCGGCGCCCGGAGCATGCCTGATATAGGCTATCATCTGCTGGTCTGAATATACAGGCTCGTAATTCCCTGCCAGCAATGACACCTTTTGCTGGCGCAGCGCTATCAGCCTTTTATACAGCTGCAGCATCGAGTAGGCATCTTCCTGCTGCACTTCAACGTTTTCCCGCAGGTAGGATTTATCTATCCTTAGCCAGGGCTTTACCTCGCTGAATCCGCTGTATGCCGACCGGTCCCATTGCATCGGCGTGCGGGCCGGATCTCTGCTCAGATTCTTATCAGGCATGTTCAGTCCCTGCGGATCCTTTACCTCGTCAAAAGGAATCGGCACATCTTTCATACCGATCTCGTCCCCGTAGTAGATAGTCGGAGTACCCCTCAGTGTCAGGAGCAGCATTGCCGCTATCCTTGCCTGGCTGGTCCCGACCCGGCTCGTGATCCTCGGCTGATCGTGATTGCTCAATACCCAGTTCGGCCAGCCGTCAGACGGGAGCGCACCTTCATACTCATCGATTGCAGAGGCTATCCTGGCCGCGTTCCAGGGCATGTTCAGGAGCATAAAGTTGAAGGGCAGATGAGCACCGTCACTGTCAGTACCATAATAGCTGACCAGCTTATGTATGGGCAGGTATATTTCGCCGATCATCATGCGCTCCTCATAGCTGTCCAGCAGCTCCCGCATCCGCTTTACCACACCGTGCACCTCCGGCTGATCTGTCGAGTAAACAGGCAGCAGCTGCTCGTAAGTCGGCATGGCAGGACTGTAGTCGGGATTCTTCGGATTGTCCCGCAACAGCTCATCCTTGATCATATGCCACATGACGTCTACCCGGAATCCATCCACCCCTTTGTCCAGCCAGAACCGCATCACGTCCAGCATCGCTTCCTGCACCCAGGGGTTCCGCCATTCAGGTCTGGCTGCTCTTTCAGAAAAGCATGGTAATAATATTGCCTGGTGCTGTCATCCCATTCCCAGGCCTTGCCGCCAAACATGGCAAGCCAGTTATTGGGCTCACTGCCGTCGTCCTTTGGATCTTTCCAGATATACCAGTCCCGCTTGGGATTGTCTTTTGAGGATCTGGACTCCAGGAACCAGGGATGCTGGTCGGAGGTGTGGTTAGGGACCAGGTCCAGTATCAGCTTCATATCCCGGTTATGCACTTCGGCAAGCAGCTCGTCAAAATCCTGCAGGTTCCCGAACAGCGGGTCTACATCCTTATAGTCCATGATATCATACCCAAAATCCTTCATCGGGGAAGGATAGAAAGGAGATATCCAGACAGCTTTGACCCCCAGCCATTTAAGATAATCAAGGCGCCGGATAATCCCTCTCAGATCACCAACGCCATCACCATTGCTGTCCTGGTAGGACCGGGGATAGATCTGATAAATGACGCCCGTCTGCCACCAGAAATACTGATGCTCTGATTGTAATGTCATAGAATGATGCGCAAACGCAAAAAGACTATGCCCTGCCGGCGGGGCAGGTATCTGCACTCGTCCCCAGATATTCCGGGGAACATTTTACCGGATTTTGCTAACCGGTAAACGGTTGTCCTCCACCCTGTGAGAAGCCGCCGCCACTGTCCAGATCATTCAGGTCCTTATCAATCTGCTCCTCTGAGCGCCTGGTTTCACCGGTCAGCGGATTGCGGAGATCATCCCCCTGCTGTGACGTTCTTTCAGGGCTGCCAGCCGGCACCTGGTTTTTGCTATCGCCCTCATGGGTATTACTGCGATCCATTGTAAAGTCGTTTCATATTGCCTGCTCCAAAACCATTCCGCTGCCGCCAGCCCGCCCGTCTGCCAATAGAAGGGAATAAACTACTTTAGCGATCAGATGTTTACAGAAGAGATCATCATGCAGCGATGCCTGGAACTTGCCTTAAAAGGCAGGTCTGTAGCACCTAACCCCATGGTTGGGGCAGTTCTTGTACACGGCGGAAGGATCATCGGGGAAGGATGGCACCGGCAATATGGTGCTGACCATGCGGAGGTAGACTGCCTTAAGAATGTTGCAGAAAACGACCGCCCCCTTATACCCGGAAGTACGATGTTCGTGAGCCTGGAGCCTTGCGCGCATCATGGCAAGACACCGCCCTGCGCCGCGAGGCTGGTTTCTGAAGGCATTGCGGCAGTTATTGTCTGTAATGACGACCCTTTCGAGCAGGTGCGGGGCAAGGGGTATGCCATGTTGCAACAGCATGGCGTCCGGGTCAGGCGCGGTATCCTGGCAGATAAAGGCAGGTGGCTGAACCGGCGCTTCTTTTCGTTTCATGAAAGGCAAAGGCCTTATATAATTCTGAAATGGGCAGAAACACAACGTGGGTATTTCGCCCCGCTCAACCGGACCCGCTTTCAGATGAGCAACCCTCATAGCCGCCAGCTTGTCCACCGCTGGCGCACAGAAGAACAGGCGATTGCCGTAGGCTTCAATACCGCAGTTGCCGACGATCCCCAACTGGACGCGCGATACTGGCAGGGACGGCAGCCCCTTCGGCTGGTGTTTGACCGGAACCTGCAGTTGCCCGACACACTCCGCCTGATGGACGGAAAACACAAGACCTGGGTGATCAATGAGCAGAAGGAGCATGACGAGGATAAGCTCCGCTTTGTAAAGCTCCGGTTTTCCCCCGAACTGTTACCGGCACTGATGCAGCTTCTCTACCAGGAGAATATTCAATCCATCATTATTGAAGGAGGCGCAGGACTGCTTCAAAGCTTTATAGACGCGGATCTGTGGGATGAAGCCCGGATCTTCAAAACTCCCGACCTTCTGGAACATGGAGTGCCGGCACCGGTGCCGAAACCTGCCAGGCAAATCCTGTCCGTCCCCATCTCAGGCGACCGGCTTGAGGTTTATACCCATACCGCGAACCCATACCATTTTGTTCCCGGCATGCCTTTATGATCTGAAATCTTATGTTCTATCTTATCCTGACCATTGTCCTTAATGTCCTTCTCTTCGTCATCTTCAAGCTGTTTGCCAGGTTCCGGATAGATACGCTGCAGGCCATCGTAGTGAATTATATAGTCTGCGTGATCACAGGCAGTGTCTTTATCGGCGAATTCCCGGTCAGCATGCAAAGCATTATGACCCCATGGGCGCCCTGGGCATTGGTTATGGGCGTCTGCTTCATTACCCTTTTCAACCTTATAGGCTATTGTACCAATAGGGAAGGTATTACCGCCACCACCGTAGCCAACAAGCTGTCCCTGGTGATCCCCGTAGTTTTTTCGGTGTTCCTGTATAAGGAAGAACTTGGACCGGGAAAGATCGCCGGAATTGTCCTGGCTGTTCCGGCGGTATACTTCGCAACAAGAACAAAGGAAGATCCGGGCAAAAAAACGCACCTCTGGCTGCCCCTGCTTCTTTTTGCCGGCAGCGGCCTGCTGGATACTATCGTCAAATATGTAGAGCACAGCTTTCTCCGGGATCCGCGGACGCAGGCAGCCTATACCATCCATTGCTTTGCCGTTGCAGCCTTACTGGGCAGTCTTACAGTGACGGTATTGCTGGCGACAGGCCGGCGGCGGTGGGACTGGCGGAATGTTCTTGCCGGTGCTGTTCTGGGCATCCCGAACTTCTTTTCGATCTATTGCCTGATACGGCTGCTCAACAGCGGCTTTATGCAAAGCTCTGCTGCCATACCGGTCAATAATATCGGGATTGTACTTCTCTCGTCCATTGTAGCCGTTTTTTTCTTTAAAGAGTCCTTCACAAAACAAAAGCTGCTGGGAATAGTGCTGTCCGTAGTAGCCATTCTCCTGATCACCGTTTCAGACATCTATGGAAACATTTAAGTTTAAAACCATCACGGCACCTGCCACTGCGGAGTTCAGGGACAGGGGCAGCAAGTTCATTGCCTGCGCATACCCTGTTTGCAGCGCTGACGAGATCAAGTCCAGGCTCAACAACCTGAAGAAAGAACATCCGAAAGCGGTACACCACTGTTATGCATTCCGGCTGGGTACCGACGGCACAAGGTTCAGGGCAAATGATGATGGTGAGCCTTCAGGCAGTGCAGGCAGACCTATCCTTGGCCAGATAGACAGCGCCGGTCTCACGGACATCCTCGTTGTGGTGGTCCGTTATTTCGGCGGCACGCTCCTGGGCGTTCCCGGACTGATCAATGCTTATAAGACGGTGACCGCAGATGCACTTGCAAAAGCTGAGACAACGGAAAAGTGGATAGAGCAAAAAATCACCCTGGAGTTCGACTATCCGGTAATGAGCGAGGTCATGTACCTGCTGAAACAGGCTGAAGCCACCATCTACCGGCAGGACCTGCAGCTTTTCTGTATTGTTAAAACAGGAATACCGAAGATCCATTCGGCGGCTTATCTGGAAAGACTTTCCGAACTTCGCGGCGTCAAGGTCACGCCTGCGGAATAACCAGATTCCCGGCAAAACACTCCGACACCGGCTATTTATTTTCATCGTGCAGTTATCCCGGCAACATAAGGAAATTATCAGGCAGGAAGCAGGGCGGCTTGGTTTCATGTCGTTTGGCGTCGCGGCTGCACAGCGGCTGGATGATGACGCCCGCCGCCTCGAAGCATGGCTGCAGAAGGGCTATCACGGCACCATGGGATATATGGAACGTCATTTCGATCTGCGCATCGACCCGGGTTTGCTGGTGCCCGGTGCAAAATCGGTGATCACCCTGCTGCTGAACTACTATCCCGGGGAAAACCAGCATCCCGATGCTCCGCGTATTGCCCGGTATGCCTGGGGTACGGATTATCATTTCGTGATCCGGGAAAAGCTCAATCAGCTCCTCTATTTCATACGGGAGCAGGTTGGCGAAGTAAACGGGCGCGGATTTGTGGACAGCGCCCCTGTCCTGGAAAGGTCCTGGGCGGTGCGCTCCGGGCTCGGCTGGATCGGCAAAAACGGGAACCTGCTGCAGAAGCAGGCCGGCTCTTACTTTTTTATAGCCACGCTGATCACAGATCTTGACCTGGAGCCGGATGCGCCTTTCCATACCGATCATTGCGGGAGCTGCACCCGCTGTATGGATGCCTGCCCTACCCAGGCGATCGTGATGCCTGGTGAGGTTGATGGCAGCAAATGTATTTCTTACCTGACCATAGAGCTGAAGGACGAGCTTATAGCGCCTGAATTGCAGGAGCAGATGGGCAGCTGGATGTTTGGCTGCGATGTATGCCAGGAAGTCTGTCCCTGGAACCGTTTTTCAAGGCCGCATCAGGAACCGCATTTCCGTCCAATTCCGGAAGTGCTGAATCTTTCACTCAGCGAATGGGAAGAAATGACGGAAGATCATTTCAGCCGGGTGTTCAGAAACTCTCCGCTTAAGCGTTCGAAATTCAAAGGGATCCTCAGGAACCTGAAGGCGATCAGCCCGGACAAGTAATGTTACTTATTCTTACCGGCAAGCATCGGCACAAATACGAAATCTCCAAGCTCCTCTTCCTTCACCGTGCCGCTCTTGTCCTTCGATATCCGCATCATCTTCTGCCCGGAATCGTCACCCACAGGTATTACGGCAATACCGCCCGGCTTTAACTGCTCTATCAGCTTTGGTGGAATATAAGGTGCCGCGGCCGTAACGATGACCTTGTCGAACGGAGCAAAACTGGGCAGCCCCTCATAGCCATCACCATAAAACCTTTTGATGTTCGGGTAGTTTTTTAGGAAAAAGAACTGACCTACGAAGTCGAATAGTGCTTTCTGCCGCTCAATACTGTAGACCATGGCGCCCAGTTCGGCCAGCACGCAGGCCTGGTAGGCACTGCCGGTACCAATTTCGAGTACCTTGTCGAACTTCTTTATCTCCAGGAGTTGGGTCTGGTAGGCAACCGTATAAGGTTGTGAGATCGTCTGGTTGGCAGTGATCGGGAAAGCCCTGTCTTCATAAGCGATCCGCTCAAATGCGGGGTCCAGAAAAAAATGACGCGGAATACATTCTATTGCTGCCAATACTCTTTCATCCCTGATGCCTTTTTCCCTTAAGCTTTGTACCAGTTGTTTTCTTAATCCTTTATGGAGATAGTTGTCTTCCTTTGGCTTGCTGTGCAGCATGCCCCAAAGTTAGAACAGGCCTGGCTCAAATAAAATTTGGAGTTGCCTATAAATCACCGTAAACTATAGCGCACTGAACATCAATCAGACGCGGCTATCTGAAGCGCATGACCAGCCCCAGCCCTACACCGTTGGGGTCGGCAACAGGCTGCATCCTTAGGGAAAGATCGCGGGAAACGTCGAAATTCTTCAGATGGGCAAACACGATGGCATCTATAACCTGCAGGGTATAACCGATACCCGTGAACAGAACGGTGAGATCCAGATACCGCTTGTACCCGTCCTGCAGCTGTTTTAAGGCACCAGCCGTGTAGATATCGCTGTACTCATGCTCTCTGCCCTCCAGCTCGGCAATGTAAGCTTTACGAAAACTCTGGTAGTTGTCTGAATTGAACTTGATCGAATATACAGCAACCGCAACGCCACCGTATACAAGCGGCAGTTTCCAATACTGCTTGTTATAGATCTGCCCGGCCCCGGGAAGGATGGCAGAATACAGTCCGGCCTTCTTCGGATTAGGATAGCCTCTTTCCGGCCTGACCCTGATTCCCGCGCCTTCGTTCGGCAGGTTCATCACTTCCTGCTGCCTTGCCCGGGCAGTATCGGGGATCGGCTGCTTCAGGGAAGTATCCGGAATAGCCTGACCCAGCGCACTCGTTGAGGCAGCAAGCAGGAAGATCAGCAGGACTAAGTATCGGACAGACAAGCGCGTTTCTGAAATTGAGGAGCAAAAATAAGGATTCGCCGGTAGCTTCCGGCATCCCGCAGGTCGAGGGAACAGAAACAACGCAGAGAATCGGGGAGGAAGGCGAAGAAACAGTACCCGGGGGTCTGAATTCGTCGTTTTTTGGTGCTTTTTTCCACCGTGTCAGCTCCGGCGTAACTCCGTAGCTGGAGCGGGTTTGGAGGCAGGCGGCTCCATACCCGTTCCATACCCGTTCCATACCCCCTCCATTGCGGTTTCATAGCTGCCCGGTATACGGCGTTTCCCCAAGCCATAAAAAAAGCCGCCCCGGAGTTCGGGGCGGCTTTTCATAGGATCATTAACTATTATTTCATACCGGTCCTTATATTCACCCGGTACTGTTCCCTGCCCAGGTCGTTAATGATATTAACGGTTTCGGCAAGGTAGATATCTTTCTGAAGGTTCTTGATCCAGTCAGCATTTTTCGAGATCCGGGAACTGTCCTGGTTGATCACGGTAAGATCTTCCCGAACATTGACGATCTTCAGCGGAGTAGCCTGCTTTTCCAGGTCCTCCATCTTTTTGGATACCGAGTTTGCCTCGTCCAGCTGTTTCCTGTAGGCAGCCTCGTTCAGCGGGTAGGTATTGTTCTCATCACGTTCCTTGATCCGCTGGGCGTGTTCCTGGATCAGCCTGAAGGCCGGACTTCCGGCAACCCGCTTCCTGCTGGCCTCGGCTAGCGGACCCACATTGACAGGGTTGCTGACCGGGGTGTAGTTCGCCGCCGGGATCTCGTCCCATTCAAGGGCTGCCTTGTCACGGCGTTCTCCCATCTCGATGGCTGCATACGGGTCCGGCAGGATGATATCCGGCGTAACTCCCTTCAGCTGCGTAGAGCCGCCGTTTATCCGGTAAAACTTCTGAAAGGTGATCTTCAGTGAACCGATCATCTGGTCACCGCCCATAACATGCTCCTGGCCACCACGCTGCTGCATCAGGCTCAGCGGGTTACCCCTGCTGTAACGGTCATCCAGGGAGATCAGGCGTTGTACAGTGCCTTTTCCGAAGGTCGGCGTACCGACAACAACCGCGCGCTTGTAATCCTGCATGGCTGCCGCAAGGATCTCCGAAGCCGATGCACTGTTCTGGTTTACCATGATCGCCAGTGGTCCGTCGTAAAGGGTTCCGGAACGCATATCATCGAGCTGGTCAGGACGCACACCGCTGCTCTTCACCTGCACTACCGGACCCTTGTCGATAAATAGTCCAGCCATCTGCACGACATCGTCCAGGGAGCCGCCACCATTATTACGGAGATCAAGGATGATTCCTTTTACCCCTGCATTGTTCAGCTTTTCTATTTCCCGCGCTACATCAATAAAGCTTCTGCGGCCGTTCCCGCTGCGGTTAAAGTCGGCATAAAACTCCGGAAGATATACATAGCCTACCGGACCATCCTTGCTCTCTATAATGGCAGACTTGGCAAACACCTCTTCCAGCTGCACCTCGCCGCGCACAATCGGGATCACTTTTGTTGCCCCGTTTACCTGCCGCACCGTCAGTCTTACTTCCGTACCTTTCTTACCGCGGATCTTCGACACTACTTCGTCAATCTCGAATCCCTGTACATCTACAGGCTCAGCGCTTCCCTGCGCCACCTTAAGGATCTCGTCACCAGGCTGCAGTTCTCCCTGCTTCTTGGCAGGCGTACCCGGCAGGATAGCGGCAACCTTGATCTTACCTTCTTCTTCTTTCAGCTGGGCACCGATACCAACGAACGAACCGCTCATCGCCTCGTCAAAGCGCTGCTTGTCCCGCGGAGGCAGGTAATCCGTATGGGGATCTTCCGTAGTGGTAATGCTGTTTACATAAATAGCAAAACGATCGTCGTCCTTGATCTTACGCAGGCGTTTGAAATAGCTGTCCTGGTTCTTTCTTACCCCTTCCCTGGCTTCCTTCTCAAGCTCAGCATCAGACTTGCGCTTTGCAGCCGCCGTTCCTTTATTGTCGCTGCTGCCTTTTTCCTGCTCTTTCTTCAGGTCTACATACTTCACCAGCACCCGGTATTTGAGGTACTCTGTCCACCGTTGTTTCAGCGCCTGATCATTGGCAGCATAAGCCAGCTTGTCGCCGCTCAGCTGTATGGAATCGGAACCGGTAAAGCTGAACGGTTTGTTCAGTATCTCCTTGTAGTAGTCCTCAGCCTGGTCAATGCGCTTGCTGAACACTTCATTCAGCTTGTTAAAGAACTCAACGGAACCTTCATTGATCTGGTCATCTATCTTATATTGATAGACGCTGAGCTGCTGAAGGTCCTGGCTGGTAAAGAACTTCTTGTCATAATCCAGGTTCTCCAGGATCTTGTGGAATACCCTGGAGGAGAAAGAATCGTCAATGGCTCTCGGGGCAAAATGATCATCACGGATCGTCCTCATCACGGTCTCCATAACGATCTTCTTTTTCTTGTCAGTATCGGACGCATCTGCCGTCTGACGGAAGGAAAAGAAAGCCGCAAGTGCACCAAGTATAAGCAGAGGAATTAAAATCTTATTCTTCATGAAATGCAACATAAAATCTGGTAGTTAAATAATGTTACTAACAAATGTATAGGATTTGCTGTTAATGAAACGCTAATCAAATCATGCCCTGAGGTTAGCAAACAGGTGATTTTGGCCGCCCCTTGTTTCGTAATTTTGAATACCGCGATTTTATGAACAGAATATACTTCCGCGAGCTGGGAAATATCGAATACGGCGCTGCCTGGCAGCTACAGGAAAACCTGATGAAAGCAGGTCTTGATGCCAAGGCAACGTTTTACGGCATGCCGGAGGCAGCCCGTCCGGCAGACATGGGCACTGAAAACCACCTGCTTTTCTGCACACACCCGCACGTCTACACTTTGGGGAAAAGCGGACACATGGAGCACCTGCTCATCAATGACAGCCGGCTCAAGGAGCTGGACATCTCTTTTTACAAAACCAACAGGGGCGGCGATATCACCTATCATGGTCCGGGGCAGATCGTAGGCTATCCAGTACTTGATCTGGAACTATTTTTTACTGATCTGGGCAGGTATATGCGGAGCCTGGAAGAAGTGATCATCAGAACGATCGCACACTGGGGCATCACAGCGGGCCGGCTCGCCGGATCCACCGGCGTCTGGCTTGACCCCGAAGACCCTCTAAAGGCAAGGAAAATCTGCGCGATGGGGGTGAGATGCAGCCGGTGGATTACCATCCATGGTTTCGCACTGAACGTGAACACGGACCTCAGGTATTTCGATTATATCGTACCCTGCGGCATCACAGACAAGGCTGTTACGTCCATGGAAAAAGAGCTGGGGGTACCGGTTGATGAAGCGTCGGTAAGAAAAACCCTCGCACGCGAGTTCGCCGCTGTCTTTGACGCCACGCTGGTTCCGCATATGCCTGCATTAAGCGACTAAACCAGACCAACCCCGCTCTATGAAGCAACCCGTCCGTTACTACTGGGGCACAGACCATCTGCGCATCCTGCTCGGCAACAGAACAGACCCGAGGATCAAAATGCTTTACTACATAGAATTCGTGGTCCTGATAGGTATGGCCACGATCATGCTTTTCCGGGCATTCAGCCTCGAAGGCGACTGGCTCCATCTCGTTGCCGGTTCCGGCATCTTGCTGCTGTATGCGCTTGCCGGCTACCGCTTCCTGTCGAGGATGCTGTTCCGGGAAGAGCTCAGCGTCTCCTCCGCAGGTATCACACATATCGTCAGCACCCCTTTCTCCTCACGCAGGCGCAGCTTTTCATGGGAGAAGATGGGAAGCCTGCACTACCGGGGGCATGAAGAGAAAACCGACCATCCTTTGAAAGGGGGTTGTTTTGACTACTTCGGTTTCGACACGCAGGAAAGACTGATTCAGAACCTGCACCATGACGGAAACCTTTCCTTCCGCTACGGAGATGAAGAGATCAGGTTTGCCCGGGGCATCTACAGCTGGCATGCCGAAGACCTGATCCGGATGATCAGACTGTATGCGGGTAACGCCCTGGTACTCGGCGATGAATGGAAAGACCTGATGCGGGAAATGAACTGGCAGAAAGGCGATTAGGCAGTTGGCAGATTTTCCTGCGCGAGGTTTTCCAGAGATTTAGGAGTAGAGAAGTGGACAGCAGAAGGACGCATGATGTAAATTCGCAATTAAACGAAGCCACGCACCAACATTCCCCGGCGTCTCTACGCCTCCTCGCCTTTACAGCTTACGACTTACGACTTATGACTAACGACTTACGACTCCATTCCGTCCTTTGCCTTCAGGACTAATAGATCGTAATGTAGCCTGTCTCCAGCATATCGCTGTCTTTTCGCAGCTCGAACTTGTAGACCCCCTTGCGCTGGAAATTACGCTTGTCGATGATCACGGAATGCTCGTTTACCTTTGGCACCTGCAGGATGCGCCGGTTCTTATCGTCGAAGAAATCAATAGAAAACAGGGATTTCTTATCGAAGTTATCAGGCAGCTCCACATTGACATGTCCTGTAAAAGGATTGGTGAATATATACTGAGAACGTATATAAGTATAGGCACTGATCTCGTCTATATCCGGGATAGTGCTGATGGTGAGGCTTGGGGCAGCCTTGCCGGTGGCTGTATCTATCTTAGGCTTTTCCGATGTGGTCACCACTACCCTTTCCGTTTTCTTCGTGTTCAGCAGAAGCTGAAGGGAATCGTTTGGCGGCAGTACGGCGTTCCGGTTCGCCAACTGGCTGCTGTCTACAAACAGCTTGATGGCATTGCTATACCAGGTAAGATCCGAATTAAAAACAATATAGAGCCGGTACCAGTTATTGCCGGGCGCTGGATGACCGTCCACGAAGGCCTGGTTCCCTTTTTTCGTATTCTTGACAAATCCTATTGTCGCATAGTTATAGATACTGTCGGCACTGCGCTGCACCGCAATAGACTTGATGCCTTCATAAGGCGACACCCAGCTCAGGATATTGATGCCCTTCTGAGTAACCGCGGCCAGGTCCGGCAGGGTGGGTTGAGCTCTTGATACAAAAGCTGAACAAAGGAGCAGAAATAAGAAAAAGCTCTGCCTTTTCAGGTGTTGCATGGTCATTGAGCAAACCTACAGTAAATCAGAATAGCGTAAGCGGGGGCAGCTTAAGATTTTGATTTCTGTAACATTTCACCCTTTTGCAGGGAGCCCGCCCGCTTGTACAAACCACATTTTATGTTTACGTTTGAAACTACATCACTATAACTATTTATGGGTCTTTTTATTAGAAAACCACTTAATCAGTTACTCAACGAAGCTGCAGATTCGGAAAAAAGTCTGAAAAAAACGCTGACGGCCCCCGGACTGGTAGCACTCGGTATCGGAGCAATCATCGGCGCAGGTCTTTTCTCCATTACCGGTCTTGCCGCTGCCGCCAATGCTGGTCCGGCCATCACCATATCCTTTGTCGTCGCAGCGATAGGCTGTGCCTTCGCAGGACTATGTTATGCCGAATTCGCCTCCATGATCCCGGTAGCAGGCAGCGCCTATACCTACTCCTATGCCACCATGGGCGAGTTCCTGGCATGGATCATCGGCTGGGATCTCGTGCTGGAATATGCTGTGGGCGCGGCAACCGTCTCCATCAGCTGGTCCCGCTACCTCGTTAAGTTCCTGGGCGAGTTTGACATTCACCTGAGCCCCGACTATACTCTTTCCCCTTTCGATGGCGGGATCATCAATGTACCGGCTGTCTTCATTGTCATTCTCATGTCCCTGCTGCTCATTAAAGGAACCCGGGAATCGGCATTCTTTAACGGACTTATCGTGACGCTTAAAGTAGCGGTGGTTTTGATTTTTATTGCCCTTGGCTGGCAGTATATCCGCCCGGAGAATTATCAGCCTTATATTCCCGATAATAACGGCACCTTCGGAGAGTTCGGTTTCAGCGGCATCATCCGTGCTGCGGCGATCGTATTCTTTGCCTACATCGGCTTTGACGCAGTATCTACCGCCGCCCAGGAAGCAAAGAACCCGAAGCGGGACATGCCCATCGGCATCCTGCTGTCGCTTGGCATCTGTACGGTGCTGTACATTCTGTTCGCACATGTGATGACCGGTGTGGCCAACTATCAGAGCTTTGCCGGAAAGGATGGTATTGCGCCGGTAGCGGTAGCCATTGACCACATGGGCAGTATGGGAACAGACGGGACGGTCACACCCGACTATCCCTGGCTGAACAAGGCCATTATCATTGCCATCCTTGCAGGATACGCTTCCGTGATCCTGGTGATGCTGATGGGGCAAAGCAGGGTCTTCTTCTCCATGAGCAAGGATGGCCTTCTTCCGCGCGTCTTCTCGGATGTGCATCCCAAATACCGCACACCGGCAAAGAACAATTTCCTGTTCATGCTGTTTGTCAGCCTGTTTGCCGCATTCGTTCCTGCCCGGGTAGTGGGCGAGATGACCAGTATCGGCACCCTTTTCGCCTTTATCCTCGTATGTATCGGGGTCATGGTAATGCGTTCCAGGATGCCGGAGGCTCCCCGCGCCTTCCGTACCCCGCTTGTGCCCCTGGTACCTATACTTGGCATCGCCACCTGCCTGTTCATGATGGTGTTCCTGCCGCTCGATACCTGGATCCGTCTGGTGGTCTGGATGATGATCGGGTTTGACCTGTACCTGTTCTACGGCATGCGCCACAGCCACCTGAACAAGGGGATATTCACCCGGAGAAGCTACCGCACGGTTTCGATGACCGGCATAGGCATGACGGTACTGCTTGTCGTTATCGCCATCCTGCACCATAATTCCGCTACAGCCTCGGCAGACCCCGCGGCAGACGATTCCGGACTGTACTATTTCTCGCTTGGCTTTGCTGCGCTGCACCTGGTCCTTTACCTGGCAACCAGCACCATGGGGAAAAAGAAACTTGCCTGATCCTACACCGCCATACAAGACGCTCCATAAAACGAAACCCTGCCTTGCGGCAGGGTTTCGTTTTAACAAATATTGTGAAGTCTATGGTCTGGTTTTTTAAACCTGTTAGCTGCAGTTGTATGAACTTTTAAACTGATAACTATGAACGCTATAAGATCAAATATGAATGCGATACGATCCAGGTGGTATGGAATGGACAACTCGACAAGGAACTACCTGATGATTGCAGGCATTGTAGTAGGAAGTGCAGCATTGCTGACCTATCCGGCTATTTTGCTGTACAGGAGGTTCCGCGATAGGAAAAATCAGCATACATCTACGGAAATGGATGCAAACGATACCAAAAGCTTTGCACCGGCGTACAGGGCGAAACATAAGCCTCATCACCGGAAGGCAGACGCTAACGGACATATAGCCAACTAAGAACCGGTAAGAAGTTGCGGGAGGCGGAGATGAAAAAGAAACGGAAATAAAAGTCCATCATCCGTAGGTTCCGATACATTCAGCAAACGGCCCATCATGGGCCGTTTGTTTTTTTGCGCCCGGCGACCCTGACGCTGCCTGCTTAAGTAACTGGAAAATTTAGCTACATTTGCCCCGCTCATTTGCAATAATTATAAAATCATTTCCTTTCTATGGCATACGATGTTATCGTAATTGGCAGTGGTCCTGGTGGTTATGTAGCCGCGATCCGCGCCGCTCAACTTGGGTATAAAACAGCGATCGTTGAACGTGAGAGCCTGGGGGGCATTTGTCTTAACTGGGGTTGCATTCCCACAAAAGCACTGCTGAAGTCTGCACAGGTGATGGAATATATCGGTCATTCCAAAGATTATGGTGTTGAAGTCACGGGTTTCAAGGCGGATTTCGGCGGGATGGTAAAACGCAGCCGTGGTGTGGCTGATAAGATGAGCAAGGGAATCCAGTTCCTGATGCGCAAAAACAAGATCGAGGTAATCAGCGGTTTCGGCAAGCTTAACAGCAAAAAGGAAGTAGAAGTTACCGGCGCCGACGGTAAGACGACTGCTTACCAGGCAAAGCACACTATTATCGCCACGGGCGGACGTGCGCGTCAGCTGCCAAACCTGCCAATTGACGGCAAAAAGGTGATCGGCTACCGGGAAGCAATGGCCTTGCCGGAGCAGCCCAAGTCCATGATCGTAGTGGGCTCCGGCGCCATCGGCGTGGAGTTTGCCTATTTCTACCACAGCATCGGCACCAAGGTGACCATCGTCGAGTTCATGCCGCGCATTGTACCGGTGGAAGATGAGGACATCTCTAGGGAACTGGAAAAGATCTACAAGAAAAAAGGCATCGAGATCATGACCAATGCCTCTGTAGAACGCTTAGACGCTGCCGGCAATGGCGTGAAAGCGACAGTAAAAACCCAGAACGGCGAAATAACGCTGGAAGCGGATGTTGTGCTCAGCGCCGTAGGTGTCGTTGCCAATATTGAAAATATCGGACTGGAAACGCTGGGTGTCAAAACCGAAAAAGGTAAGGTCGTTACTGACCAGTTTTATAAGACCAATATAGACGGGGTCTATGCAATCGGCGATATCACGCAGGGCCAGGCACTGGCGCATGTGGCTTCTAAAGAAGCCGTGATCTGCGTAGAGGCTTTTGCACAGAAAGACGGTAAGTACCATCACCAGCCGGAGCCGCTTGACTATGGCAATGTGCCGGGCTGTACCTACTGTTCCCCGGAGATCGCTTCAGTAGGACTTACCGAAAAGCAGGCAAAAGAAGCCGGCTATGAAGTGAAGGTTGGAAAATTTCCGTTCTCTGCATCCGGCAAGGCCAGCGCGGCAGGAGCGATGGAAGGCTTTGTAAAGGTGATCTTTGACGCCAAATACGGCGAATGGCTGGGTACACACATGATCGGGGCGAATGTTACCGAGATCATTGCCCAGACAGTCACCGCACGCAAGCTGGAAACTACCTGGCAGGAGGTGCTGGACAGCATTCATCCGCATCCAACCATGAGCGAAAGCGTAAAAGACGCCATCGAAGTGGCGCTCGGAGAAGCGATACACCTGTAATTATCCAGACTTAATATTAAAAAAAGCTGTCCCAGAGGACAGCTTTTTTTTTGATCAGAACCCGGCGACCGCCGCTCCAATCACTCCGAATACGATCGCGATACCATAAACAGCCAGGGTGATGATCATCAGGATACCGATGAATTTGAAGAATTTTCGCTGAAAAGAAAGCGCTTCATTAAACTGTTCCTGATTGCCATGCAGCAGCGCCGTTTTCAGCAGCCGGCTGAACCTATGGAGGAAATAAACCGGAAAAAAAGAAATCGCGGCAATCACGATGTACATGACGGTAATCACAATGCCGAATCCGGACCCAGGCAGGCTCACCCCCCCTTCATCGGCATTGCCGATTACATTTCCAAGGCCAATACCCATTACGATGCCTAAAAGCACCAGCAGGGCAAGCATTATATAGCTTGTGATGGCAATGAATTTAGTCCAGCGGGTGGTTTCAAGCATTTGTGCTCTTGCTTCCTCATCTACCGAAAGGTTGAAAATGCCGGATGTTGCAGCAGTAAGTTCCATTGTATTTTTTCCGAAAAGATACTATGAGTTCCAGTGTTTAAGGAATAGGACGAGCAAATTATCAAGAAAAAAACGGCGATAAAAAAAACCGGCTCTGGCAAGCCGGCTATTGAAACAAACCCCACTCCCCGGGTTTCATTTTCTAATCCTTCAACCTGAGCAATCTTTCAATCGCTTTTGCTTCAGCCACGCGGGTATAGATGCTTTTCATCTGCTGGCTGCTGTCCATCTGTGACCATTGAGAGGAAGCGGAGGAGGCCAGGATCCTGGCAATCCGCTTGTCAATGATGTAGTTGCGATGAGAAAACAGCAGGGCGGAAACCATCCGTGGAAACGATTGCTTTTTAATACTGAAAAAACATTTTTTGACGCTGGAATCTAATACGGCTTCGGAGTGTATTTTGATGAATGACATTGTCAGGATTATAGAGTAAAGCTATTAATCAGAATTTAATTAAGCAAGAGCCCGTTAATCCTTTTTTAATAAAATGATCTTGTAAATCAACTGTTAGCGTCTTTACCCCCTAGAAAAGTAAGGAAACAGCATCCTTAGTTGTGAGCAAAAGCACAATTTATTTTTTTAGACTGGTCCTAAACGTCGCCCATTGCAAAAGCAGCATTAATGTCGTAATATAGCACTAGCTGTGAAGCTAATCAGAAGGGCGGGCATTATCTCAAAAGCAGGAAATACTGATTTAGAACAACCAGGATATGACTGATGCTATCTGGAATGGGACGCACATCCTTTCTGAAATTCTGAACGACCTCACCGGTATGTTCTATCGTTGCCGTTATGATAAGTTCTGGACAATGATGTATGTCACGGACGGCTGCCAGGGGCTTACTGGCTATGAAACGGACGACCTGCTCTACAACAAGGCGATCCCTTACAGCGCGTTGATCCATCCCGACGATCTGACCCGGGTCAACCAATACTGCGATGAGCAAATATCCCGAAAGGAAACAATTGATTGCCGCTACCGCCTGATTGACAAACATGGGCTTATAAAGCAGGTAAGGGAACGGGCAGCGGCCATATACGATGAGGCCGGCAATGTCTTATTTATTGAGGGTTATATCGTAGACATCGATGAGCTGAAGGAACGCCAGGAACTCAGCAGGGAGCTAAGGTTTTATAAACATGCCATTGATCTGCATATGATCTGCTCGGTTACCGACCGGCACGGCAAGATCATTTTCGCTAACCAGAAGTTTTGTGAGATTTCCCGCTATTCCGAAAAGGAGCTCATCGGCGCCGATCATAATATCGTAAACTCCGGTTTCCACTCTAAAGAGTTTTTTGCCGATCTATGGAAGACTATCACATCGAAAAAAGTATGGCATGGCGAAATACTCAACAGAGCTAAAGACGGAAGCCATTATTGGGTAGATACCGTGATCATTCCCATCTCCAATAACAGGGGTAAGATCATCCGGTACTTCTCAATTCGGATGGATATCACCGAGCGGAAGCTGGCCGAGGAAAAAAACAGGCAGCATATCCGTGCTATGGAAAAGATGCTGTACATGATCAGTCATGAGTTGCGTCAGCCGGTTGCCACCGCACTCGGGCTTATCGGTCTGCTGAATCCGGGCTCAGGTCTTAACGAAGAGGAGCTTAACATCGCGATGGAAGAGGTGAAGATGAAGGTGATGGAGATCGAGCTGTTTACACGTAAGCTTACCAACTATATTCACGAGCATAAGATCCTTCGTGAATAACCAGGATTTCAAAGCTTCATGACGGGCTCCGACGCAATAAGCTTCCTGGTGTATGCCTGCTCCGGATGATGCAGCACCTGTTCCGCGCCCCCCGATTCAACGATCTTCCCCGACTGCATCACCATGACCCGATCGCTGATATAATGTACTACTGCCAGGTTGTGCGAGATGAAAAGGTAAGAGAGGCTGAACTCTTGCTGCAGATCTTTCAGCAGGTTGAGAATTTGGGCCTGCACGCTCACGTCCAGGGCAGACACGCTCTCGTCGCAGATCAGCAGCCGCGGGCGCAGCGCCAGCGCTCTTGCTATTCCGATACGCTGTCTCTGCCCTCCGGAAAACTGATGCGGATACCGCTTTTCGGAACCCGCAGGCAGCTGTACCAGCGCTGTCAGGCGCTTTACCTCCCTGTCAATTTCCTTCGGATTGACAATTCGGTGCGATCGTAATGGCTCGGCAAGTATATCGCCCACGGTCATACGCGGGTTAAGGGACGCAAACGGGTCCTGGAAGATCATTTGGATGTCTTTACGTACCCTTCGCCATCCTTTCTCGTCAAGTCCCGACAAATCCTCTCCATTAAAAATAACGCTGCCTTCCCTGACAGGAACCAACCCGATAAGGCTGCGGCTCAGGGTGCTTTTGCCGCATCCGCTTTCTCCTACCAGCCCGAGTATCTCCCCGGGCCAGAGATCAAAGGATACGTCATCCACAGCCTTGAAATAGCTCAGGGATTTCCCGAACCAATTCCTTTCTTCTGTAAACCAGATGCGAAGCTTACTGGCCCGCAACAATGGCTCTGTCATTTTTCGGGAAGTGGACAAAGGCTGAAGGTCTTTATGCTCCCGCCGCACAGGTGCGGTCTCCTCTTTTTGCTCCGAAGGGATAAAATCGGATACGACCGGAAGTCTTTCTCCTTTATGTGCCGGTGTGGGCCTGCACGCAAGCAGCGCTTTGGTATAGGCATTCCTGGGTTGCCTCAGTATGTCACCGGACTTGCCGTACTCCATCATCTTGCCCCGAAAGAGCACAAGGAGATCGTCGGCGATCATAGATGCAAGGGCAAGATCATGGGTAATGAATATCATTGCCGTTCCGGTGGTTTCCTGGAGTTGCTGCATCAGTGCGATGATCTCCTGCTGCACCGTTACGTCGAGCGCGGTCGTCGGCTCGTCGGCAATCAGCAGGCGGGGATTATTACACATGGCCATAGCGATCATTACTCTTTGCTTCTGACCGCCGGAAAGTTGATGAGGATACCGGTTAAATATCTTCTCGGGGGATGGGAGCTGCACCTTTGCCAGCCAGTCGGTGGCAAGCTTTTTTGCCGCTGACCGGGGCAACCGCTGATGCAGACTTATTGTTTCCAGGAGCTGGTCTCCGATCTTCATAATCGGATTAAGAGAGCTCATCGGCTCCTGGAACACCATGCCCATCTCCTTACCTCTGATCTCCTGCCATATATCTGCGTTACCTGAAATATTGAGAGGATGACTCCTGTCCCCTGTATTCAGCCGCAGGTCTCCCTCCATTTCCATTCCTCCGGGTAACAGACCCATCAAAGCAAGGGCGGTCAGAGACTTTCCCGAACCGCTTTCTCCTACAATCGCCAGCGTCCTGCCGCTCTGCAAAGTAAAGCTCAGATCGGCAACTATAGGTGATGCCTCCCGGCTACCGAAGCGAATATGCAGCCCATTAACCTCGAGTATCGATTCCTGGTCCTTCATCAGAATTTGAGATGCCTCACTGTGAGGCCGCCATTGATCAGTTGTTTCAGAGAGTCTATGCCAATGTTGAGGTGCATATTCACATAGTCGCGGGTGACCGCTACATCACTGTCCGCGGTTTTTACCCCTTCGGGAATCATGGGCTGATCAGAGACCAGTAGAAGCGCGCCGGTAGGTATTTTGTTCGCAAAACCCACCGAAAAGATGGTCGCAGTTTCCATATCAATAGCCATTGCCCGGATCTTTCGGAGGTAGGCTTTGAATTCTTCGTCATGCTCCCATACGCGGCGGTTGGTCGTGTAGACCGTTCCTGTCCAATAGTCACGCTGATAATCCCTGATCGTGGTAGAAATTGCCTTCTGGAGGGCGAATGCCGGGAGGGCAGGCACTTCGGGAGGGAAATAATCATTGCTCGTTCCCTCGCCCCTGATGGCAGCTATCGGCAGGATAAGATCCCCGACTTTGTTCTTTTTCTTCAGCCCGCCGCATTTGCCCAGAAAGAGTACAGCTTCCGGCTCGATGGCAGACAACAGGTCCATCATCGTTGCCGCCGTTGGGCTGCCCATACCAAAGTTGATAATGGTTATTCCGCCTGCCGTCGCGCACTGCATTGGCTTGTCCAGCCCCACAACCGGAACACCGTGCATTTCGGCAAACTGCCTGATATAGTTACTGAAATTACAGAGTAGAATATACTCACCGAATTTATCAAGCGCCTGGCCAGTATAACGGGGAAGCCAGTTACCAACTATTTCCTGTTTTGTCTTCATACGTATTACTAAAGTTACTCCAAAATTCACGCCTGAAGTGCTCGTTAGGTTACTCATCTAGCCCGGAGGGTATTATTTTTACATCACCGGATGATCACACTCGATTTTTCAAACCTGCATATAAAACTCAGACAAGCATCTGAACGCACCCAGGTTTTTGACCCTGTAAGAAAAAAATGGGTGGTGCTGACTCCCGAAGAGCATGTCAGGCAATACTTGCTGCAGTATATGATTCAGGGCATGGGTTACCCGCAGGCGCTGATTGCCGTTGAGAAAAGGATTATTTCCGGGCAGCTGAAAAGACGGTTTGACATTATCGTGTACAACAGGGAGCATCGTCCGTGGATGCTGGTGGAATGTAAGGAACCGGAAGTGCCCGTTACGGATGATACCTTATTTCAGTTGCTCGCCTATCAGCGCACTGCATCCTGCAGATACTGGACGTTGAGCAACGGCCACCAGCATTTCTGTGCAGACGCTTCGGACCCTTCCAAAATAAAATGGCTGGAAGACTTACCTCCTTATAATGGCTGAGTAGTTCCTGCCACCGAGGACCTCCAGCGCTTTCTGAACGACCCTGTCTTCCTTGCTGGTGATGGTATAGTAACCATTGGTCCGGAACAGATATCGTGCAAGCTGAGCTTTTGCATAGGTCTGAAAGTAAGCCCTGGTCACGGGGTTAGATAAAACGCTCCTGAACCTTTTAGCACTATCTTCCACTGCGGCTTTCTCAAAATGCTGCATCAGCGGAGCAGGCACAAAACGCTGACTGAAGTCTGCCGCGTCCCTATATTGCGCCAGCGCTTTCCTGTTCCTCAGGAAATAGGTCCAGACTGTATTCTGAAACTCTTCGCTGATGACCGCATGGATCAGCGCTGTACTCATCCTGAGCGAGTCGTAGTCAACGATAATATCGGGCGTTATGCCTCCGCCTCCGTATACAACCCGCTTGTTTCCGGTAAAGAACCTGGATGTATCGGTCTGCACTTCAGCACCCGCCGTGTCTGCGGCACTGATCCTGAGCCTGCTGTGAGCGTCTTCATCATATTGCTTCCTGCCTTTTGCATAGGATCGCTGAATGCTCCGTCCTGATGGCGTGTAATAACGGGCAATGGTCAGCCGCAGCGCAGAACCATCACCAAGTTCAAACTGCTCCTGTACAAGCCCTTTACCAAATGTCCTCCGTCCGATGATAATTCCGCGGTCCCAGTCCTGTACCGCGCCTGCCAGCACCTCGCTCGCCGAAGCTGAGCTTTCATCAACAAGGATCGCCAATCGCCCTTTTTCGAACAGTCCTTCGGCACCCGCCCTATATTCCATCTTTGGCGACCGTCTGCCTTTGGTGTAAACAATCAGCTTATCACCATCAAGAAACTCGTCCGCAATAAGGGTAGCCGCATTCAGGTAGCCGCCAGGATTCTGCCGAAGATCCAATACGAGCGAAACGGCGCCTTTAGATTTCAAAGTCTTTAGTGCCTCCATAAACTCGTCGTATGTGGTGGCACTGAATCTGTCGATCTTAATATATCCGGTCGTATCATTGATCAGAATGGCGGCATCCACGCTGTATAACGGAATAGCATCACGCTCTATCACCACCTTCCTGGATTGGCTGTTCATGCTGGACTTCAGCGTGACCAGCACTTTTGAATGCTGTTTGCCACGCAGCAGCCTGATAATGCGGGCGGATGTAATACCGGTACCTGCTACCACCGAATCCTCGACCTTTATCAACTGGTCACCGACATCTACTCCTGCTTTTTCCGCCGGTCCGCCCGGAATTACTGAAGTGACCTGGATTGTATCCCTGACAATTGAAAATTCGACACCGATACCGAAAAAGCTGCCTTCAAGATCTTCATTGACACCCTGCAGCTCGTCGGGAGTGATGTACACGGTATGCGGATCCAGATGGCTTAGTATCCCTTCTACCGCATCCTTATAAAGATTGTCAGACCGGATAGAATCTACATATCGTTCGTTGATCAGGTCTATGATCTGCTCCAGCCGGTCATTCCTTGTTACAATAGATTGGAAATCACGCTTATTTCTGAGTGAATCCCTCAGGTTAAAGCCCAGAATCATTCCAAATATCATTATCAGTGAGAATAGCAGCGGCGTCCAGACTTTCAGGTTACTGCTTCGTCGTTCGGTCATCTTTTAAAACTGACAGCAAATTTAGGAGCTGAAAAGGAATATAAACGGATAAATAAATATTTGCCGATGGTCAGATAGAGGGATTGCATGGTTGAACCACGATAAATTATTAGGAAATTGCTGGTGGGGTTCGCAAATTTGTAAACTGATAATCTAAAAGCATGTCGTCAATGCTAGTCGTAGAAAGCGGTTCAACAAAAACGGACTGGTGTCTGTTGAAGCATCATGGAAAACCGGTACATTTCAAAACCTCGGGTATTAACCCGTACCTGCAATCCGCAGAGCAAATCCTGTACGCTCTCGAACAGGAAATGACCTGGGATATGAACCAGCATCAGACCGACAGAATCGTTTTTTACGGTGCGGGCGCGGGAAGGATCGAGCAGCAGGAAAAGCTTGCTTCGGTGTTGCGGCAGTTCTTTGGCATAAAGAAAATAGAGATACAGCCTGACATGATGGGTGCTGCACGGGCACTGTGCGGCGATGAGAAAGGGATCGTCTGTATTCTTGGAACCGGCAGCAACTCCTGCTATTACAACGGAAAAAGAATCCAGGAGCAACAGGCGTCGCTCGGTTATATTGCCGGAGACGAGGGAAGCGGCAACTACCTTGGCAAGCGGGTATTGCAGTACTATGCCTACAATACCTTCGACGAAGAACTGAAGGACTCATTCGAAAAATTGTTCGGAAACGACATCGGTACTATAGTAAGGAAACTGTACAATGAACCCTTCCCGAACCGGTATCTTGCTTCCTTTGTCACACTCCTAAAAGAGAACAGAGGGCATTTTATGGTCGAAAACATAGTAGAGGATTGCCTGAATGATTTTATACATACGCATATCCTGAAGTATCGCCAGAGCTGGAAGCTCCCGCTTTATTTCACAGGCTCTGTGGCATTCGAATTTCGCGATGTGCTGGCTGAGCTATGTCAGCAATATGAGCTAGAACTTGGTGGCGTGGTCAAAAGTCCTATAGAGGGTCTGATACGTTACCATAAGCGGTCGCTTACCGAATAAAAGGCGCGCACCTCAGTACGGACATAGATCATCTGGTCAAAACAAAATAAAAAGCCCCGCAATGCGGGGCTTTTCTATAAGACTTCTTTGACTATTAGTCTCTTCTCAGGTTCGGGAATGGAGGAGCTACATTAGAAGGTCCTTCTTCGCCGACATTAGCAGAGCGGTACATCACGGTATTAGCATCACCAGTACCACCGTACTGGAAGATGAAACGGTTGCGATCGATACCATGCTGATCTGCCATATGGTTGATCACTGCATTTACGCGGTCCCAGCTGCGCTGCTGCTGCACCTTGCTTGCATTACCGTTACCGATAATCACCACCTTACAGGTCGGATTAGCCTGCATTGCTGCGGCAAGGTTAGAGAGCTGGTTGCGCATTGCGGTTGAGATAGCACTGCTGTTGCCGGAGAAGT
>Ga0196964_10000239_pt1 | contig 41112 bp, 65 predicted proteins | sample S1_10metaG_FD_148615 | JGI IMG/M metagenome (GOLD analysis project Ga0196964, IMG submission 148615) | Soil microbial communities from Anza Borrego desert, Southern California, United States - S1_10 | ecosystem: Environmental > Terrestrial > Soil > Desert | place: USA: California | collected...
AGAGGGACAGCACGTTGACGGGACGTAGAGCCATGTCACCGACCAGCCCCCGCAGCATCCCGCGGCCCAAGCCGCTCGCGCATGGAGTCGATCGCCCTGCCCGCCTCGTCGAGTTCGCGGCGCATCGCCACCAGCTCGGCGTCGGTGATGTTGCCATCCTCAAGCGCGACAGAGACCTGGAGAAGCAGCCGCGTCAGAGCCGTGGCGGACGAGCGGCCAAGCGGCTCCCCGCAGTCCAGGGGCGTCAGCTTCATGCCGATGAGCGAGAACACCTCGTCGGCAAAGCGTCCGTTCCAGCTCTGACAGCCACGGATGAAGGACACCGCGTTCATGGTGGCAAAGCCGGTCCGATAGGCGCGTCCGCTGTCCTCGCCCGCCTTACCGAGTTCACGGCCAAGGTCAGCGTCGGTCAGGCCGTCCTCTTCCTTGATCAGGGAAAGGGCGCGGCCCATCGCCTCGACCAGAGAAGTATCGGAGATGCTTCTGTAAGGGCGGTGGATTGCCTTGCCGCTCATCGGTCAGAACCCCTGGCATGGAAACGGGACAGATCAGCGGGAAGCGCCGGCCAATCGCCTTCGGGCCGGTGGCCAAGGGTGTCGTCAGGCAGGCGGCGCGAACGATGACGAAGAAGCACCAGGCCGATCACGTCGGAGATCAGGCCGATGGCGCAGAGGACGGCGAGGACGCCGGCGAGAAAGAGGACTTCCGGCATCATGCGGCTGCGTCCTGCGGTGCGTCGGGTCGATAAGACGCAATGAAGTGCTGCACTCTAGCGACAGTCTTCAGGCTGGGACTTCTCCCGGCCCGTAGGTCCATGACGAAATTCTTGTCATTCAGCGCCAGTTCGCCGAACCTGCGTTCAGACATTTGGTGATCGGCGATGAACGCGGCGATCATGTCGGACAGTGAAACCATGCCAGCTTTATGGGGGATATTTCCCCCAAGCGCAAGTGGGCAGTGCGGGATATTTCGTGAGTCCCGCTATGGCAGGGTGCCGTGCGATATTTCCCCCATGACGGATATCGCTGCAATTCGGGAAACGATCGAGCGCGAGATGAAGCTGAAAGGCTTCAGTCGGCGCAGTCTCTCGACCGCAGCCAACCTAAGTGAGTCCGCCGTCCGCGATCTTCTGACGCGGGTAGACAATCCCGGCATCGGGACGTTGCGCAAGGTTGCAGAGGCACTAGAGCTGCCGGTCGATGCCCTTACTGGTGCGGGCTTGCGCGTTCCAGTTCTTGGCAAGATCGGCGCTGGCGGTGAGGTCTTGTTCTCCTTGGATCCAGATGCGGAGCTTACTTCAGAGATTCCAACAGTGCCGAGGCCACCACTAGTGCAGGGCCGGCTTATGGCTCTCGAGGTTTCTGGCTCCTCGATGCTCCCAAAGTATGAGGCTGGGGAGATTGTCTACGTCCGTGCGCCAATGAATGATGGCCACATCGATGACCGCGCGTTCGGCTCGTATTGCGCCGTTCGGACTGCTGATGGCGGGACCTACTTGAAGATCCTTACGCGGGGGACGGAGGCGGGACGCTTCACACTTCGCTCCCTAAACGCCCCCGATATGGAGAATGTGGAGGTGCTGTGGGCATCCCGCGTCCTCTTCGTCATGCCGCGTGGTGCAGAGTAGAGGCGGCCCCCGGCTTTCCGGCGACGGCGTATTGGGATCGTAATGGGGCTCCTGTACTACCCCTCAGCTGGTGAGATCGTGGTCTGTCGGTATGGGGACCAAGTCATCGAACCCGAGATGCGAAAATCACGACCGGCTGTCGTGATTGGCCCGCGTCTCCGCAATCGAGCCAAGCTGGTAACAGTTGTGCCGCTAAGTACGACAGAGCCCTCCCCATTGCTGGATTACCATTGCCGCCTGGACATGACGTCCGTACTCCCTGAACCGTTCCACGCTGCGGTGATGTGGGCGAAGTGCGATATGGTTTCATCCGTGTCACTCGACCGTCTTGATCGATTCAAAGAGCCTTACCAGCGCGGGGGTGCTAGAAGGTGGCGTACGGGGCAGGTAAGCAAGGCTCAGTTGGCGAGTATTCGGGCCGCTGTACTCTGCGGATTGGGCTTCTCCACATTGACAAAATACTTGTAGTGCGGTATATGAAAGCCGTTCCCGCTCTGCTTCGGCATCGGGCTTGGAGACTACCTGTAAAAGGGTAGCCAGCTTCACACCGAGCGATAACAAGCTAGTGAAGCTGTTGTGTTCAGAGAGGCCGCCTTCGGGTGGCCTCTCTTGTTTCTGCCGACGAGTAAGCCTGAATGCCCCTGCCTGGTAAGCCGCGCCTCATAGGTGTGTAAAAGAAATTTCCCCCGCCCCTGTTGACACCGGGGGAAATATCCCCCACAAGGCATCCATCGGCACCAAGCCGGTGGAGACTTGCAGTGGCACACAACGGGACCATTGATCGGGCAGGCGGGGCACTTGGCTCCCATGCCGCCAACCCCTGGACGCCAAACCCCGGCTATCGTCGCGGCACTGTCCGCCCGATTCCGCCGTCTGAGCTGTCCCGCATCACGGGTGATCGTGACGCAGCGGGGTTCGATGAACTCACGCCGGGTCAGAAGGCGCGTGCATGGGCCGTCCTGACGGTCGCTGCATGGGCGATCCTTGGCGGATTCGCCGCTGTCGTCGTGGCGGTGCTGTCGTGAACCTTCAGCAGATATTCGACGCTGGTGTGGCCGGCGTTCTCGCTCAGGGCGGTTATTCCTACAATGATGCCAATGGTGGCTGCTTCTATCGCGGCCCCCACGGCTGCAAATGCGCGCTGGGACATTCGATCAGGGATGAGGACTATGACCCGTCGCTGGAGGGCCGACGTCCACGCCTTCGTAATCAACTAGCACCCCTGCTTGGGGCTGAGACAGCCGAGGACTGCACAATCCTCCGCGATTTCCAGTCCATCCACGACGCATGCGCCCGCCGTGGCGAGCCCCTCTCCGAGTTCAAAGCCCGCTGCCGCGACTTCGCGGAGACGCACGGCCTCAACACGGACGTGCTGGCATGACCCGCACCACCACCCTGCTCGGCAAGGTCTATCCCGGCCGCCCCATGATGAACTCCTGGGCCTGGTTCCTCCTCTGCAAGGAGCAGGCAGAGGGCACGGAGGCCGCGCAGAAGTCGCTGGATGCTCTCAATCGCATGTACCGAGTGGCGCAGCATCCCGAGATCGACCTCGCCTCACAGTTCACCACCGTTCCGCTTGAAGGCCTTGTGACGGCTCCTGCCGTGCCGCTGGTCGAGGTCGAGCATCTTGCGCCTGGGCGGATCGCCGCGTGAACCTGCCCCCCACCAATCCGAACGCACTCCGGGCCCGCGCCATCGCTGCCCTGTGTGACGACATCCTCGGCAACGGACCTCGCTTCGGCCGCACTGACGCGCTGCGCCAGATCATTGCCGATCCCACCATCCCCAAGGAGGGCCGGGCTGCCCAACAAGCGCCCGGCAGCAATTCACGATGAATGCGGAGACCAACCCAACCGGATCGCCCCTTCACGGCGCAATGGCGACGGCCTTTGCCGAGATCGAAGCGGCCACGAAGTCCGCGAACAACCCGCACTTCAAGAGCAAGTATGCGGACCTCGGCGCGGTGATCGACGCGATCAAGCCGGCGCTCATCAAGCACCGCCTGTTCTTCACGCAGCGGTGCCAGCCAGCCCCGAACGGGGTGAGCGTCGAGACCGTGCTGCACCATGCGAGCGGCGAGAAGGAGAGCCTTGGAACGCTGTTCGTCCCTGCAAACAAGCAGGACGCGCAAGCTTTCGGATCGGCCTTAACGTACGCCAGACGCTATGGTCTAATGACGGCCTTCGGGGTTCCGGCAGAGGATGATGACGGCAATGCCGCCGCGCGACCGACTCCCCGCGCGGATCCTCTGCCGGTTCAGCCGATCACCGACGAGCAGCGTACCCTGATCCAGACGCTCGCCCCAACGGCAGGCAAGACACTTCAGGAGATTTGCGCGGGCTACAAGGTGGCGAGCCTCAAGGACCTCAACCAGGAGCAGGCGGGCAAGTGCATCGCCCGGCTTCAGGAGCTGGGCAGGGAGGCGGTGCAGTGAACCTCCAGCAGATATTCGACACGGGAGTCGCGGGCATTCTGGCCCAAGGCGGGTATTCCTACGATGCGGGCGGTCACGGCTGCCTCTACCGTGGCCCGAACGGCTGCAAGTGCGCGCTGGGGCACTCGATCCCTGATGATGGCTATGACCCGTCGCTGGAGGGCGATGCTCCACGCTTCTCTGCATCGCTCGGCAACGAGGTTCTGCTGGCACGCCTGCTTGGGGCCGAATCCGAGGCGGAGTGCACAATCCTCCGCGACTTCCAGATCATCCACGACTTCTGCGCCCGCCGTGGCCTCCCCCTCTCCAAGTTCAAAGCCTACTGCCGTAGGTTTGCCAAGCGGCACGGCCTCAAAACGGACGTGCTGGCATGACCAACGCCGACGCCCTCGCCAACATTGAGCAGGGTTCACCCCAGTGGAAGGCACTCCGCTGTGGCCGTGTGACCGCCTCCAAGGTGGCGGACATCATCGCCAAGACCAAGAGCGGCCCCTCTGCCTCGCGGGCATCCTACAAGGCTGATCTGGTCCTTGAGAGGATGACCGGCGTTCCTCGGGAGATATTCCAGACGTCCGCCATGCTGTGGGGCGTTGAGAACGAAGCCGCGGCCTGTGACGCCTATGCCGAGCAAAACCTGTGCGGCCTGACACAGATCGGCTTTGTCGAGCATCCCACCATTCCCATGGCGGGTGCATCCCCTGATCGATTGGTCGGCTCGGACGGGCTCGTGGAGGCAAAGTGTCCCCAGCCCCCTGCTCATCTTGAGACCCTTCTGAGCAGGACGGTCCCGGCCAAGTACGTCACCCAGATCATGTGGCAGTTCGCCTGCATGCCGGAACGCAAGTGGTGCGATTACATCAGCTACCACCCCGCATTCCCGGAGCCGATGCGCCTGTTCGTTCAGAGGATCGAACGGGATGACGCCCTGATCGCAGAGCTGGAGGCCGAGGTCTCCAAGTTCCTGGCGGAAGTCGATGAGACGGTGAGCAAGCTTCGTGCTGCTTACGACCCCGAACAACAAAGAGAGGCAGCATAGTGCAGTTCATCACCCTTACGGGCAGGGTCGGCGGTGACGCTGAGACCCGCCAGACCAACAGCAACAGCGTCACCAGCTTCAACCTCGCGGTTGATCAGGGCTGGGGCGATCGGAAGCAGACCAACTGGTTCCGGGTGTCCATCTGGGGCGCTCGAGGCGAGAAACTGGCAGGCTACATTCGCAAGGGTGACAAGCTCACGGCGACCGGCGAGCTGCTGATTGGCGAGTATAACGGCAAGCCTCAATACGAGGTGCGCGCGGCCGACGTGGACTGTTTCATGTCCGCCAAGGGGGAGGGACAGCCGCGGCAGCAGCAAAGCCAGCCGGCCGGCATCGATGATGACATTCCGTTCTGATGCTGCCCGCCCGCAAGCCTTCCAAGTCCAAGGCCGACAAGCAGCGTCGGTGTCCGGCCCACCGTGCGTGGATCAGGCGCCATGCATGCTCGGTCTGCGGCACGTTCACGGCGGTGGAATGCGCCCATGTTCGGTCCGGCACTGACGGGGGCATGGGTGTGAAGCCCAGTGACCGCTTCTGCATCAGCCTGTGCCGGGATCACCATGCCGAACAGCACCAGATTGGCGAGCGGGCATTCGAGGAGCGGCACGGCATCGACATGAAGCGCCTGGCGGAAGCTTTCACGAAGGAAAGCCCCCACCGGGCCAAACTGGAGGAGCGACCATGACCGGACAGACCATCCGCCTTGTCGGATTATCGCAGAGGGAATTGGCCAAGCGGCTGATCGACGCGGCTCCTCCGGGGGCGGTGGTCAACATCCGCCCCGCCACGCGGACGCTCGACCAGAACGCCCGCATGTGGGCCTTATTGAGTGATGTGAGCCGGTCGAAGCCGGAAGGGCGCGAGCTGACCCCGGAGGTGTGGAAGGCGTTGTTCCTTCACTCCCTGGATCATGCCCAGCGGTTCGAGATGGCGCTGGACGGCCGGGGAATGGTGCCCGTCGGGTTCCGGTCGTCGCGCCTCACCAAGGAGCAGATGGGCGACCTGATGCACCTGATCGAGGAGTACGGCGCTCGGCATGGCGTCGTCTGGTCCGAGCCCAGCGAAAGGCAGGCAGCATGAACCTCCAGCAGATCTTCGACGCTGGCGTGTCAGGTGTCCTCGCCCAGGGCGGGTATTCGGCAAACGCGTTTGGTGACTGCCTCTACCGTGGCGCAAATGGCTGCAAGTGCGCGTTGGGGCATTCGATCCCTGATGATGACTACGACACGTCGCTGGAGGGCGATGCTCCACGCCACACAGATGAAAAGGGTGGCAGCAGGCTGGCGCGCCTGCTTGGGGCCGAAACGGATGCGGAGTGCACAATCCTCCGCGACTTCCAAAGCGTCCACGACGCCTGCGCCAAGGGGAACCTCCCCCTCTCCGAGTTCAAAGCCCGCTGCCGCGACTTCGCGGAGACGCACGGCCTCAACACGGACGTGCTGGCATGACCGCGCCGACAGCAGACAAACTCCTCGCCCATGCAGCAATGATCGGAGGTGAGGGGTGATGACCGTGCAGAAGCTAATCGCCCTGCTCCGCAAGATGCCGCCCCGCACCATGGTTGCGGTCTGTAACCACGATCAAGACCCGGAGCAGGGCGAGTTCGACGGGACGCCGCACGGTGTTGCCGAAGCGCCCGACGCTCTCAAGGCACGCGGCTACGGCGTCGTCATCAGCCTGTGAGGAAGCCATGACCAACCAGACAGCAGCCTCGGACAGAACGCCGGAGGAGGAAGCGGCGCGGGCGCTAGCAAACGACGACCAAGAGCTAGTGCGGGAGTTGCGGCGCGATGACAGGCGCCAATTTGTGACGCAAGGCGTGGAGATTCTGGGTGAGGTCCTTCCTTGCAACCTCGTCGGACGCGCAGCCGAACGCCTCACAGCTTTGGCCCAGGAGAACGCCGCCCTCAAGCAGCGGGTGAAGGAGTTGGAGGGTGTAGCGCGCTTCGGGGCGCTAATGTTCGATCACCTGTTCGAAGCATTCTGTGATGGCCAGTTCGAAGTTGAGATAGGCGATCTGATAGCGCGTGACGCCCTGTCCTGCGGGCTGGTGAATAAGGTGCCCTTCGACCCCGAAGTCCATGAAGGGGAATATAGCGAGTGTTGCGAGCCGGGTGACGACTGGTTCGTCATAAGTGATGCGGGGCGCGCTGCCCGCCGCCTCGCCCGCCCCACCCCACACCCGACAGACGCTGAAGGAGGGGCGCAACCGTGAGCCCGGAGCGCGTGAACATCGCCCAGGCCAGCTTGATCGCGGGCATTCCCAAGCGCACGTTGCAGGCTCATGCGGCGGCGGGTGGCATCCCTGGAGCAGGGAAGCCTGCCGGCCGATGGACGTTCGATGTTGCCGAACTGCGCCGATGGGTGCGAACCGTTAAGAGGACGCAATGCCGAAAAACCTCTATCTCCGGGACGGGACGTGGCAAGCGCGCTTCAAGGTCCGAGGATGTGAGTATCGAAGAAGTCTACACACGTCTGTTCGGGCCGAAGCGGAACGCCGCCTAGAAGCCTTCAAGCGCCAGGTTGAGAATGAGGTCCGCTTCGGGATCGCCGGTCCCAGGACATTCGCCGCCGCGGCCGATAGCTGGGAGCGCCACTGCTCCGGGACGCTCTCACCCAAGACGGTCAAGCGATACCTCGTCAGCCTCAAGCAGTGCTGGCCCCTGATCGGCAGCCTCGACGTCCACCTGATCGACATGGCCAAGCTGCGAGAGCTTCAGAAAGCCCGCCGGATCCAAGGCGCGAGCATCGCCACGCTGCGCCGCGACCTCACTGCCATATCCGCCGTCCTCAAGCATGCCGCGGACGAGGATTGGATGGAGCCGATCAACCCGACGATGGCATTCCGGACTCGTAAGGGGATGGAGGAGCGCCGCGATCCGATCACCCTCCCCCGGGAAGCGGACATTAAGGCGGTCATCGCCAAGGCTCCGGCTCGGTTCGGTGATGCGATCGAGCTGGCACGCGAGACTGGCATGCGCCTCGAGGAGATATTCGGCCTCACGCACCGACAGCTCGCAGGCGGGCAGATCACCATCACCGGCAAGCGGAACAAGCGGAGGGTCATCCCCCTCACCCGCAAGGCCAGGCAGATCATCGACCGCCAGCCCGAGCATATCAAGTCGCCTTATGTGTTCCGCCACAGCGGGAATGACCGGTGGTCTGACCCGTCCGCACGCTTCGGGGACATCCGCCGCCGGGCCGAGAAGGCGGCACAAAAAGGGGCACAGTCATTCGAGGGGTTCCGCTTCCACGACCTGCGGCATTTGTTCGCGGTCGAGTATCTCAAGGCAAAGCGCGGAACTCTCTACGATCTTCAGATGCTCTTGGGGCACGATAGCGTGACCACGACGGAGATCTATCTGGAGCATCTGACCCCGGATCAGCGGGTCGCGGCATTGCATGGGGTGTCACGAAAAGCGGCACGCGGCTAACGGTCTGAAGATTGGAAAACCGCAGTTGTCTGCCAAAAACAGGCGGAACAGAAGGCCAACGCGGAACGGTTTAGGAAACCGTCGCTCTATCCGGCTGAGCTACGGAGCCAGTGGCGGATTTCCTAGTTTTCTGCCGCTGGTGGGTCAATGAACAATCGCAAAACACGCGAATGGCGCCCGAACGTGGCGGCACGAAAGGTGGCACATAATGTTCGCGCTACGTTCCTTCGCATGTTGCCGTGAATGGGTTACGAGCGAGGATCACTGATTCCCGGCGCAGGAACGGAGCCGCCATGCCAGCAATGATTGTCTGTGAAGCGCCCGCCGTAATCGACGGGGACGGCATTCGCTGCCGCGGGGTGGGAGAAGTCCGCCTGCTCGGCATCGATGCGCCCGATCGGCGCAGTGCCCGGCCGTGCCGTGGCCAGTACGGCAACCACGTCTGTGATGACCGAGCCGCGGCGGCGAGCAAGGCCAGCCTTCGGGCGGGGCTCCGTTTAGGTCCGGTGCGCCTACAGCCGGTGAAGCGGGACCGCTATGGCCGGCTCATTGCCACGGCATCAGCCGGCGGCACGGATCTGAGCTGCTGGCAGCTTCGGCGGGGTGCCGCCCGCTATATCATCAGGTATGATGCCGGCCGCCGGGTCGGTCGGACGTGCCCGACACTGGCTCGCCCTTCGCACTGAGCGACCGCGCCTCCCTTTCGAAGAGGCTGATCCGGTCCACGTCCCGCTTCACGCCCACCGCCAGGTAGATGGCGTTGAGCGAGGCGTTGACGTTGCTCCAGCGGTCATGGGAGCGAGGGCTGGCGATCGCCTGCCAGAAGCGGTCGAACGGCCAACGCGCCGACTCCGTTCGCCGGCTCGCCAGATAAGCCAAGGCGAGCGCCAGGCTCCGGCTCCGCTGCACCGGCCCATGGTGGCATGCCGCGGCGACCTCCTCCAGCGCGAGGAGCGCCATGTCGGTCAGGCGGTGCTGGTCGAGTCGGGTCACACCGCCAAGTGGAACAGATAAGGAACGCCGGGCAAGTGGCTGAGGCACGCGGGCACAGAGCGGTAATTTTGGTGTATGTACAAATAATGCTTGCAGCCGCGCCTTTATGTATGTACACAAACTAAATGGAAATCGAGTTCGACCCCGCGAAAGACGCTGCCAACATTGAGAAGCATGGCATCTCTCTTGCGCGGGCAGCCGACCTCGAAGTTCTGGCCGTTCTGACCGATGATCGTTTCACTGAGCAGCGCCGTCGTGCCTACGGCCTTATCGACGGTAAGGCCCATTGCCTTGCCTACACCGTGCGGAACGGGCGAGTTCGGGCAATCAGCCTGCGCCGCGCACATGAGAAGGAGATGCGCCGCTATGTATGAAGACGCCACACCTCCCCTCATTGGAGGAGAGCCTGAGGAGCAGCCCAGATTGGATGACAGCGACAATCCAGAATGGACCGCTGCCGACTTCGCGCAGGCGAAAGGCCCTGAAGACCTATCAGAGGTCGAGCTGGCCGCTTTCCCTAAAACAAAGCGCCGCGGGCGCCCTCCCGCTCAGGTGAAGAAAGAGCGCATCTCCATCCGGCTCGATAATGATGTCCTGGATAAATTCAGGGCAAGCGGCCCAGGATGGCAATCCAGGATCAACGAGGCCCTTAAGCGGGCAAAGCTTTGACGCAGGCGTTTGCAAGCGCAGAGACCAGGAAGCCAGAAACAGTTGGGGCCGGCACCCGAAGGTCCGGCCCAGTCCCGTCTGTGGAGGTGTGCCGAAGCAGTGACCCGACCACAGCGCATGTTTTTATGAAGTCCCCTGATTGGGGCCCAACAAAGCGCCAAAGTGGATGCATCCCGTCTTGGCTCGGGCCGGCGCTGCTGCGATCAGGTGGCATGTTCGCTGATCGCGCATTCCAGTCGGGTTTCTGGGGCCTCTACCTCGTCGTGCTGATCGGGGTGCTGGCAGCGACCGCCTAACGGGTCTGGCGCTCCACCCAATCAATCAGCCGGTCGTGTCGTTCTTCATTTTCGGCTGCTCGCAAAAGCTCGTCGGGCGCAAGACACACCCTGGGCGCTTCATCAGGTCCGGCCCCGGCGGTTGGAGCTTGGGCAGCACCGGCTCCGCTGGCTGAACCTGGAGCGGCTTGTGCGCGCAGCTCGCGGCGAAGGCGCTCAAGGCGAGCAGTAAGGTCGCTCTCGACTTCATGGGTGACTCTCCTCTGGTCCGCTTCGATCCGCTCCACCTCGGCCTTGTTACGCCGGGCGGCCTCTTCCTGGGCTGCGACATAGGCTGCACGTTCACCCTCTCGGGCCTGGCTGCATGCCACGATCTGCTCTTTCAGCTTGCCATTCTGACGGGTGACAATGCGGTCGTGGGCAAGAAGGGAAAGGAAGGCGAGCGCCACCAGGCCCCCGCCGACCATCCGCCATGGAAGAAGGTTAAACATGCGCCCTCGCACAAAGAGAGGTGTCGGAAAGGCTGCGGCTGAATGACAGCGGGAAGATGGGCGAGTAGGCGTTGACCGTGCCGACGACCTCGCCCCGCATGCTGAACACCGGCCCGCCGGACATGCCGGGGATGAACCGCACCGGGGACGAAAGGGTCTGCCAGCCCCGGAACGGCACCTTGGGCAAGGGGCTCCAATGCACGACGTTCAGGACCCGCTGGCGCCTTTCCCCATGAGCATAGCCGATGGCCGAATAGGTCTCGCCGTGGCGGAATGCCTCGCAGGATAGCCGCAGGCCACCAGGACGATTGAAGCGGAACCGGATGACTGAGAAGTCTCCCACCCGGTCATTCTCGATGACAAAAGCGGGAATGCCGTTGATCCGGCAATCGGTCATGCGGCTGACGTGATCGACGGACAGAGCGGTGTTGCCGTTGATCTGGAAGGCGGTCCCCCTCCCCTCGTCGCACACCATCTGGTGAATATATGGGTGCGTCGTGAACACGGCCTGCGGCGCGGCGGACACAAGCACCGGCAGCCCCGCAAATGCGAGGAGACAGGTTTTCGCAATCATTGGACTTCCCCCCGGAAGTGAGTTGGTTACAGCGCCATCTTGAGAACCAGATCACGCAGCGTTGTGGCCGTCTCTGGCGCCAGCATCCCGAAGGACGTCAGCAGCAGCAGGACGAAGATCATGGCGTTCTTGGACCGCGGATCACCCAGCTTGTTATAAACGGCCGAGGCCACGGCGATTGCTTTGGCTTTCATGCTTCCCCCCGGAAGTGGATTGTCAGAACCCGGCATCAGCCGGCACGATAGAGGCGGGCCTCGGCTTCGCGGCGCCGGATCAAGCCAGGCACGACCTTCCCGCGGGCCTTGTTCCAGCGGACGAAGGCGTTGGACGCGCCGATGTGGTTGCCGAGTTTGTGGCGCTTGAGGACGGTCGAACCAGCGAAGGCATCAAGCCCGATGTTGAACGCCAGACTGACCATTGCGGCGAACTGATTGTCGCTTGTGGAAGCGTTCCCGACCAGGCGCTCCACACCCTCTTCGAACCGCTCCAGATCCTCCAGCAGAAGCTCGTCGGCCTCTCCCTGGCTGATCCGCATTCCCATGCGGACATGAGATCCGGTGGACCCGAACCCGATGGTCGGAACCCCTGCCGGGCAGAGATAGGCCGCCAGCTTGCAGCCTTCGAAATCCTTGACGAGCTGAAGCCCCGCCGCATTGATGCGCCGCGCCATAGTATCCCCCTGGAACAAAGAGTGATTCCCGTCGTTCAAACGACGCCGGGCTACTGGTGAGATGGAAGCCGTCCCCGGCGGTGTCGCGCGGAATGAGAGTGAGGCGCGGCTGCTTGGATACCGGCCCTGACCAGTAAGCTCCCGCGTCCTACCCCCCGACGCTGACGAGCCGAACGTCAGGGCCTAGTTCTATGCGGCGAGCAGCATGTCCGGGCTGACGGTGCTGCGCCCAACTTCCCCATAGATACGATGATAGGTAACGGCCGTGGCCGATCGCAGCGCGTGCCACCCGCCTCGAGCCGCATAGGCATCGCGTGCCGCAAGCGTGGGATGCTGGAGGACGATCATCCCCGAATGCTCTTTTTCCTCGAGGTGATGCCGGTGTCCGGTGTGGCAATAACGCTTGGTCGTGCGCCCCCATGCCTCCGCAAACTGCGTGGCGAACATCAGGGGTAACTGGTCGTTCTTCTTCAGGTGGCCGTGATGGAAAGCCAGCAGGGTCTTGCCCCATTCAATCATGTAATAGGGCAAGGGTGAATGCTCGACCGTGACCCTCGGCTCGTCCTCATAGAGAGCGGCCATCATCTGCCGAAGCCAGACCGATGAAGCGAGGTCGTGGTTGCCCTCGGCCATGACGACGTGGACCCGCTCATGTTTCTGAAGCGCAAGGGTGATGACCCGGCGCAGCACGCGGATTGCGACCTCCACAACCTTGTCGAAGCGGCCGTCGCTGTCGAGCAGGTGGCCAGAGGTCGGAGTGACGGCGGAAAGCCCGTCGAAGTGCAGGAAGTCCCCAAGCTGGTTGACGATGCCGAGCGTGGCGTTGGGCGAACTGGCGATCATCTGCTGGTAGCAGCCGATCAGCGTTTGCTCTGCGATCTGGAGGTCCCAATCCGCCCCGCCCTCACGATGCCAGGCGAGAGCGCCAACGTGGCAGTCGGTGAGGGTGTAGACCGTCGCCAGTTCACCGTTGCCGGGTCTGGGCGCCTTGGTCGGGACTACACGGGGAAGCTTGGCGGCCATGGCGGCATACGCCACCTGTCGGGCCTCTTCCTCCTTCTGCCGATCGAGGGAGGTTTTTTCCCATTCGGCAACGATCTCACCATCCCGGTTGCGGAGGGTGGACCGTCCAGTGACGATGAACTGCGGGTCAGCCAGCCTGTCGAGACGGCTTTTCAGCGTCGTGACCGGGATCCCCAGCTCGCGGGCAGTAGCTGCCTTGTTCCCGCCGTTCCGCTCCAGCGCGGCCTTCAGTTCCTCTGTCATTGACCCCCCGGCCGCCGTTGTCGATCTTGGAAAGCAGCGCCAGCATGTCCTCCGGAAGAGGAGGCAGGGCGCGCTCGGTAAGTGTCCCGTCGAGCAGTGTCGCAAAGCATGCCGCGGTAAGCCGGTTGGCTGCATCGCAGACGGCCTGGGCGCTCTCGGTTCTAATGCACATCATGACCGACCCTGGATCACGGCGGACAGGGTGGCGAGTGAGGCTGCAAGCGCCTTGTCACACTCCAGTCGGGCCTGGTCATAGGTCATGCGCCGTGCGTCCATTCGCTGCTCCCTCCAGATGAGATACGCAACGAACAGGCCCATCGGTCCGAACTGGCCGGCCAGGGCCAGGATTTCCCCCCCGCTCATGGTTATGGCTCCACGCTGGCAGTGAGGGTGATGGTGGCGGTGGCCAGAACGGTCAGGCTGACGGCATGGCGGATCTGGAACGTGGCCGTCGCCGTCTTGGAGCCGTTGGTGGCCCGAGAGACCGACCAGCTCCGCGTGGTGCCGAGGTTCAGCCAGCTTCCAGTGGTGCCGGTCGAGAAAGTGCCGGACGTGAGCGTGACCAGCACATCGTAATCGGAGGCCGTTCCGCTGGTCCAGGCGTAGGAGAGATAGGAGCCTGTCGAAACGCCAGTCGCCGTTCCCGTGCTGGCAAGCTGGAAGTTGGCATTGGCGACCGTGCCGATCTCATCGTCCGAATAGGTCGAGGAGTAGAGCGTGACTGCTCCACCACCGCCACCGCCGGAACCTCCGGAGCTGGACGATCCCAAGGCGCCGGCTCGCCCGGCCATGCCCGGAAGCATCAGGCGATGGCCTTGACGAGCGTGGCATAGACCGACGTTGAGGAGATGACCTGATAGAACAGAATATCGACCGACCCGGCTGCGGTGGACAGAACCGGGTCCGTGCCGCCGGCAAACTTCCAGTTGGCGTCATAGGACAGCGTCCGGGTGCCCGTGCCGTCCTGGGTGATGACGATAGCGCCGGTCTGGCCGTTCTTGGTGTTCGTCGGGTTGGCGAGGGTGCGATTGCCCCCGAGCGTGACGGAGAAGTTGAACCCAGCTGACATGTCCACGGCGATGGTGGACGCGTCGGTGAGTGCCACATAGTCCGCAGCCGCCCACACCTGGTCCGTGCTGAGAACCTTGTCCGCGGTGTTGGCGCGGTATTCCGCTGCCGTGGTCTCTGGAAGAGTGGCGGACGAGCCCAGCCCGAGTGCTGTGCGGGCACCGGAGGCCGTCGTGGCTCCTGTGCCGCCATTGGCAATCCCCAGGCCAGCAGTGCCGGCGAGGAAGGTCTGGAGAGTGGAGCTGAAGGTCGATCGGCACAGCGCCATGATCGCACGCAGGGCATTGTCCACGTTTGCGGGACTCATGCCGGTGTTGACGTTGTATCCGCTGACAGAGGTGTTGCTGGCCTCGGTGGAGGACCAATCGAAAATGCTGGGCATGGAGCCTCCACGAAAAAGGGCCCCGCTTTCACAGGGCCCCGTCTTGGGTTATGGACTAGGAATGGAGCGAGAGCGGCGGTTAGAAGCGGCCCAGAATGCGGCCGATCGTATTCAGAAAGAGAACCGGACGGCGGTTATCTCCCTGATCTGCATCATTGCGGTCGGCATTGTCGTGGCCGGCGCCCTGCTCAAGCTCGGTTGGAACCTGCTGTGACCCTATTCCTGCGGTCGCTGCACGTATCCAGACACGCCGCCGATCGCGCGGGCCCCCATCAGGCCTCCGCCCTGAACTCGTCTCCGGAAGGTCATGGCATTGAGCCGGCGAATGGCGGGATCACGAAGGGCGACGCGCATGGCTTCCTGGAGGAGGTCAGGGTCCGTGTTCGAGAGGAGCGCCGCCGCCTCCTCACGCGCGCGATTGCCGGAAGCCCCGGCCCCGAATCTGTTGGCATCCCGCAGGGCGTTGAGACCCGTGGCAACAAGTCCGGTCCAGCCGTTCTGACCGCCTCGTATCGCCTCACTCGCAATATCCTCAAGTAGCGAGCTGTCCTCGACCAAGGCGTCGTCTGCAAGTCGGGAGGCCGTTTGCGAGCCGGTGTTAACCGCCCTGTAGGTTTCTGCCGCTGCCGCCTCATCGCCCATTGTACTCATGAAACGTGGCAGGTTGGCGTTCCCGCTATGGACCATGCCGAGCGAACGCCTCTTTCGTTCGGTCCCAAGCAGGCCGAGAACCTTGTCGGCTGCATCGCCCTTGCGCTCAAGGGCCTCCGTCATCGCCCACCGATGCCCCAAGGCGAACTGCTGCCGTTCGGCATCTGAAAGCCGCGCAACCATGCGGTCGATTTCCTCTGCGGAGGCATTCAGAGACTTCCGGCCGAGGTCCAGGGCCTCCCTCTCCCTCGCAGGGCCCTGATAGGCTTGGCGGGCCTTGGCGTAGCTCTCGGGATAAAGCCGATCGACCTCCGACACATAGTTCTGCCTAAGGTTGCTGATGGCTCGCCCGGACTCGTCCAGGTTGAGCTGACGAGTGACGGGGTCTCGATACCCTTCCACGATGTCGTCGAGACCTCGCTTCACATAGTCGAGCGTCTGGACCCCGGGGGTGTTCCGAAGAACAACCTCGCCTTGGTCGTCAAGGTCGAAGCCCAACACGTTCGGGTCGCGTCCCTCGTTTGCCGCAATCGTGCGAGCCTTTGCCATCGCCTGCCGACCCGCTGGCGTGGATAGAAGAGCCTCTAGCTCGGGACTTGTTCTTCCGGGTTCTGCATACGCCTGCTCATAGAGGGGCCGCGCCGCACTCCGGGCCTGGCTGATCAGCGACTCACTCTGCTCGGCCGGATTGACGATGGGCCCCAAGTCACGGCTGATCGCTCCACGGATGCGCTCTCCTTGGCCGGCCTGTCGGTCCAGAACCGTCTCCCTGATCAGCGTCCGGGACTGTCCCGGCTTCCGCGCCAAGGCAGACGTGAGGCCCCTGAGATTGTCTCCAAGGTCCATCAGGGCGAGAGGCGTTCCGTTGCTCCTTGCGTTCGTTAGACGCTCACCCGCCATACGCGGCAGGATGCGGTCCTCCTGCATGGCTCGGGCGACAAGCTCGCGCCCGATGCCGTTCTGGGGGCGCAGGTAATTCCTCGCCGCCGTGAATGGCTTCTGGGCGAGCTGTAGCGCCACGGGAAGCGCGGCACCGAAAAGCCCGCCGATGCCGGAGCCGATTGCTGCCCCGACAGTGCTTCCGCCAAAGCCCTCACCATAGTTAAAGCCGCCCGCCGCACCCAGTCCGGCGCCGATCTTCCCACCCTGCTTCACGATCTCCCCCAGGGAGCTTACGCGCGAGATGGCGCCTGCCGGAATGGTGGCGAGCGAACCCACCCCCTCCGTAAGAGCGGAAAGCCAAGGGTGCTGCTCTCTGGTCGCGTCGATCTTGTCACGCTCCCGGTCCCGCCATTGCGCATAGCTGCCCAGGGGGTCGAAGTCGGTTTCGCTGCTGAATGGCGCTTTGACGGCGTTGTAGAGAACGCCTGCGGCCCCGGCCAACTCATCCGACGCACCCAACGTGACGCCTTGGTCTACCGTCGATTGCAGGTCTGCCTTGGGGCGATTAACGACGTGCGGAGACGAGTCATACTTGCCAGGTGCCGCCTTGGAGAGGTAGTCCCGCGCGAAGGAGATGATCTGGTCATCACTCGCGTTTTCGGGGCCCTCAACCTCATATTCATGCCCGTCCGGGGTCGTGATGCGATACTTGGCCATTCACTTGATCCTCCGGATGCTCCACCCCTTTGCGGGGGCGTTGCCGCCATATTTGTTGCGCTTGTCGCGGATCAGGGCTCGGATGTTGTTGATCCGCTCCTCGGTCTCGGAGTCTTGGGCGGAACCGGTCGGGATCAGGCTATCCAGCAGAGCCTGATCGCCTTCGGTCCACGAGCCTTCACCGGGCTCTCGGATCAGGGGCTTGAGAAGTGGGCGCATGCCGTTCCCTGCTGCGTCGAAACGCTTCCGGGCAGGCGTTGGTAGATACTCCAAGAGCGAACCCGGTCCCACACCCTTGAAGTCCTTCTTGTATAGCTCATCCAGCCGGTTGATCTGGCGCTCGACGCTAACAAGATCGGCAAGGGAGTTGCGGTTGTTGATCTGCTGCTTGACCTCTGCCGAAGTAGGCTTCGCGGCTCCTGCAACCGTGCCAGCGTTGGTCCACTGACCGTTCCTGTAGATGAGGCGCTGTCCCGTCTTGGGGTTGGTCGCGGTTTGACCCTCTCGATATTCCATTGCTTCCCCCAATCAGTCCAGAATGAAGCCACTTGGCAGCCGGGCCGACTTGCCCGCTGGAGCCGGCTTCGGAGCCCAGCGAGGCGCGGACGCGATCGGTATCCGCCTGCCCTGCTCGTCCACCTGTTCCGTGATGGTCTTGTCACCCTGTTGGTAGGTGATGATCCGCGGCATCGGCGGCTGAACCAGGCGCTGGCGCACAATCTCGGCCGCGTCCTCGTCGGACAGGCCGGGCTGCAACTGGCGCAGAAACCCGATGTCTCGCTGAAGGCTGGTCGGCTCCTCACTGACCGGCGCACTCCAGATAGGCTCCACACCGCCGCTCTGAGGATCTAGCCGGACGATGGAGTTACCGACCTGCTCCAGCTTGGGCAGCATCTTCTCCTGCCGTCGCGCTTCAAGCTCCGCAGCCCGCTGCTCCCGATCGAACCCCTGCTCCTCCCTGAGCCGGCGATGACCCGCAAGCATCTGCATGTTATGCTGGCCTACCGGATTGCCGCCGGCCGCAAGCCAGCCGTTAAGCCCATGGACCAGCGCCTCGGCAAGCGACATGCCGCTGTTGAAGATGCCGCCCTTGGGAAGCTTCACCGGCTTAATCGACTTCAGCGCATCGTCGTTCTGGTTGATGGCGATGGGCGTGTCCGGAAACTGGAGCGGCAAGTCCTCCAATGGGGCAGGCGGGGCCGGTTGCGGGGCGCTCATCCCGCCAATGGTCTTGCGCGGCTTCAGCACAGGCGATCCTCCCCTTGGGGCTGACGTGTCCACGCCATTGACCAGACCCGCGATGCCGCGCTGCCCGAAAAAGGGCACCTTGCCATAGCCGGGCTGTTCGACGTGGAGGTGGTCGCCCTCGTTCAATATCTTGGCATCGTTGCCGTAGTAGCGGCGAAGGTCCGCCATGCTCACGCCAACATGGTCAGAGGCGTCCCCGGTGAGGTGGCGGCTGTTGGGCACTCCGCCCACCTTCCGGTTGCCCAGATAGGTACGCCGGCCGCTCGTCATTCTCCCCGGAGCGCGGCGGGGATCCTCGAATCCGAGCATCTACAGCTTGTCCGGGATGATGGTCATGAAGCCACCGACCTCTGGCCCGAGAGCCCAGGGGCGAAGTGCGGCAACGTCCTGCGCCATCGGCCCGCGGTGGCGACCCTCCGGCCCCATGCCCGGCTTGTAGCTGAACTCGTAAACGGGAAGGCCGTCGCCCTCGACCGCCACGAGGCTGATGTCCTCTTTCGCGCGGACGTCGCACATCATGTAAGCAGAGCCGATGCTTGCAGCAGCTCCAAGGGCCTGGCTTGCGAGACCCGGCCCCTTGTTCTTCTCGGTCGTCTTGCCGCCGTTGAACAGCGCCCCCAGGTTGTTGGCGAGGTTGTTGGCTCCGGTGTAGGGAATCTCCGCAGCAAGGCCGATCGGTGCCAGAGCAGCGCCCTGGTCAGCCTGCGAGGCACCTTCCGCCATGCCTGCCGCCTGACCCATGCGGTCCATCTCGGTCGCATAGTTCTGATACCGCAGACCCGACTCCATGTCCGCCAGGCTGTCGGCCAGGACATCCGTGTGGGCGCCCGATCCGTAGCGACCCGCCAGGGAGAATTGCGAGTTAACCTGGTTCGTGATGTCCCCGCGGGAACGGGCGATCATCTGGTCCAGATAGGGGTTGCCCTGGAGATACTTGCCGCCAAGCACGTCAGCATTGAAACCCCGCGCAAGGCCGACGTTGCCGAGGCCGGACTTGAACTTGTCCATACCGAGGCCGGCCATCTCATTGGCCTTGCCGGTCAGGGCATCGAGGTTCGGCTGATACTGGTTGAACACGCCCTGGACGGAGCCCGCCGCCGCCTTGGCGTACGGCTTGGCCCACTTCTGGGCGCTGCCCGTCCTGCTCTTGCTACTCGATTTCGCTCCGCCGCCCATTTACAATTCCTTCTCGAACATCATTCGCCCTGCATCGTCAGTCCCGAGAGCGGTCCACCCAAAGCGCCGTGCAAAGCGCCCCCACCCCTTCCGCCCCCGCATGATCAGCCGATAGGCGCCGCAATCGCGCGCCCACGCACTGACCGTCCCGTCCAGCAGCCCCACCCACTCCTGCATGCGGGTGCCGCCAGCGAGCCTCAATTCTGCTTCGTCTCCTGGGAGAAGCCGGGTGATCGCCGCCGCGAACACGGTTGGCCCGTCGAACATGATCCACGCCACGTCACCGGGCTCGAACACATCAATGTCGCCAAGATCGGCCGCCGGCTGAAGCAGCGCGGCGATGCCGGGCCAGAGCGGGTGACTGTCCGCGTCCGGCAGGTAGGAGATTTGCACCTCCTAGATGCGATACCAGGTGGTGCCGTTGGACACGATCGTCATGCTGTCCCACTGCGCCGTGATCGAGCGGGTTGCTGCCCCGTCGATGGTCTCAGTCCCACTCCCGTCGATCGTCACGGCATTGGCGGTGGCGTCCACCTTCTTGACCGTGAGGACGCGGTTGGTCGCCTCCAGGGCAGTGGGAAGGGTGATCGTCACCGGGCCCGACGTGGCATCCACGAGCTGGAGCTTGGTCTCGGCCGCAATGGTGATGGACGAGGTGGTCGAATTGACCGGAAACAGCCCCTGGAGCAGCGGGTTCAACGCCGCGGCCACCAGACGTTGGAACTCCAGAGGAGAAGCAACGCCTACGGGGATATAGCTCACTGCCTGCCTCCAGGCGTCGTCTCCATGTCGAACCCCTGGATTGAGGTCCACACGGTCCCTGCCCCCAAGGTGATGGTGGGTTGCAGGTAGCGCCCCGAGGCCCGGATCGGCACATCACCGTTAGCCTTGAGGTCGGTGGAGGTGACATTGACCGCCACGTCACCCATTCGGGCCTGGCAGTCGATCGCCACCGTCGCGGAGACGGGATCACCCACCAGCCGCGTGTTGTAGACGTGCGTCTCCCGCCCCGGATACTGCTCCAGCTTGGGAAGGCGGAACGTCGCCTCAAGGTTGCTGGACGATCCGAACGAATAGAGAATGTTGTCCGTCTTGGCGATGAGCAGCATCGGCTCCCCGCCCCGCCACACCGGGTCATCAAGGCTTCCCGGCACGTCCTCGATGGAGGGATAGGTCACGGCGATGGTCTCGAGCGTCACCGAGGCCGTGGCGCCGTTGGAGATGCCAACAATCCCGGGGACGTAGACCTCGGACCAACGCTCATTGTCGAAATTGTAAATCCACAGCCGGTCAGGCATCGACCAGATGACCAGCGACCGCTCCGGGTCCACGGTGCAGCGGATGTTGGCCTCGATTTCCGACATGCTGTAGGTTGTGCGGAACGTGCGATCCACCCGGTTGCGGCCGATGGGAACGACCTCGCCGTCCACGAACTTGTAGAAGCCGCGGCGGGAGTAGAAGAACGTCTGCCGGCCATGCTGGCCAATCGTCCCCTGGCAGACGGCGCCGATGCCCCGGACCACCTTGCGGTAGCTGAACACAATCGGGGAGCCGACATACTCAAAGACCGAGATGGCCGTGCCCTGGAAGACCGTGAAGAAGTCCCCGCCGGCAATCCCTGTGATAGGACCGTCATCGGGAATGACCTGAATGTCAGCCTGGTTGGAGCCGACCGTCCAGCCTTCCGCATTGTTGATGGCCGACCAGTAGAATGTCGTGGTCGCGGCGCTGTTACCAGCCAGACCCACGAAGTCGCGGGCAACCGCCACCATGGAGGCAGACGGTGGAGACCCGCCAAGGGCTGCTCCGGTCCCGGCCGTGAGCGTGAACTTGACCGGGGCGCCACCGTGAGTGCCGATCACAAGGTCCCCGAACTGCGCAAAGAACCATTGCGTCGTAGTCGCTACAGCGTGAACCAGGGTCGCGGCGGAAGAGGTCAGCGTGTAGAGACCTGCCGCGGCGGCTGCGAGGAGCGCCGTGTTGCCGCCCGTGCCCTGAAATGCGCCCCCACCCCTCCAGGTTGCCGGAAGTGCCGAGGTGATCGCTGTCGGGGCCTTGATCGGCTCATAGCCAAGCACGCCCGCATAGCAGTTGCGCGCAAGGACCAGCCCGTCATGCCCATGCTGGGGCAGGTCGGGCGACATCGGGCCGAACGGCGGCACTATTCGTAAACTCCAGGCCGCATGACCAGGGGAGTGGAGGGCAGCCGGGCCTTGATCCCTGCCCGCTCCAGTTCACCCAGAGCCTCGTCCCATGCACCTTTCCACACCGCCAGGCGCTCGTCATCACGCAGATAAGCCTGCGCCGTGCAGAGCGTGCCATAGAGGTAGATGTCCGGGTACTTGTCCAACAGCCAGTTCGTGGTGTTGGTCGAGGTCAGGGCCGGGATCTTCTGGAAATAGGTGATCCCCACCTCGATCGAGGAGGACGGCGCCGGCTGAAACAGCAAGTTGGTCCCAACGATGGTGTATCCAAGAGGCGAGGAGGCGGTGCTTTCCAGGTAGAGCTGGCGAAGCGCCTGCGGGTTCATCGACGGGACCGCCTCACCGTCCACACGGACCTCCCGGATGGCGAGGAAGTCGGTGGGCAGGGCAAGCGTCTCCTCAGTCGTGGTCGAGGTGCTTTCCGCCTCCATCTCGGGAACCCGGATCAGCCGGTTCATCCGAGCCTCGAACAGGGCGATGAAGTCTGGCCACAGTGCGGTCAGGTCCGAGCGCGTGTTGGTCCATGCGCCAAGCGCCGTGACCAGCTCGGAATAAGTGGTGATGGCCATGGCCCTGCTCCTAAAGTTGGATCGGAAGCCGCTTGAGGTACTTCCAATCCGGGTCGTTCAGCTTGCGGGCGAGATAATCGGGGTCGCAGTAGACCGCCTTGCGGCCGTCCTGCGCCACCCACTCCAAGAGGATGCTGGCGGGGATCGTCGCGGCATGGTGCAGACCATCGCCCATCGGCCCGGAATGCTCGTTCTGGGCTCGCTTGTTCGCGGCGAGGATCAGAGGGACGTCATGCCCCTCATAACGGACGGTGACGGTGCCCTCGTCCTCATCGCTCGCCCGGAGGTACTTCTTGACCCCGTTGAAGGATCCATCGTCGATCAGTTCCCAATCAGAGGGGCTTGGCATGGCCAGCCTCGATCAGCTTGTGAGCGATCTCCTCGGGGACATTGAGGACCGTCTCGCCCTCGTCCTTGCGCACGTCTTCGAACGGGAACACGCCATCCCGAAGGATGTGCAGGTCGATCGTGCCCTTGGGGGCATTCTGCTTGTGTCGGGGCATTGTCCCTCCATGAGAAAAGGGGCCAGGATTGCTCCCAGCCCCTTCCCCTGTTCAGTCAGTGGCGCCTTACGAGAGGTCGGCCACGACTCCGCTGGCAGCCTGGTTGAGGCAGCGAAGGGCGAACTCCGTACGGAGACCCTTGCGCTTGGCCAGACCAGTCACGGCCAGGTCGAACGGCGTGATCGGCTCACCAACGGCGAGGTCGAAATACTCCGGATCCACGATCAGGGCGTCCCGCGACGAAGCGAAGCGGTCAGCCACGAAGGCGATCTTGCCGAAGTCCGACACATAGACGTCGGCACCGGCCACGATGGTCAGAGGAGCGTCACCGGTATCACGGCGGTTCAGGGCCAGGCCCTGGAACGCCGCTTCGGCCTGCTTCTGCGTGCCGTTGGTGATGACCATCTTCGGATTGCCACCGCTGACCCAGATGCTCTGGAGAACAGTCTTCAGCAGGGCTTCCGTGTAGGCACGCTGGGTACCATTGCCCGCCGCGCCAACGATGCCGGCCGAGAAGCCGCCGTTGGTGCCACCCGAGCCGCGCGAGACGTTCGAGGTGAGCCACGCCAGGGCGCCGGCCGTTTGGCCCGCAACGCCAGCAGTCGCGGCAACCGAGGCATAGTTGCCAAGGCAGCGCTTCTCCATGTCGGTGCGAAGCTCGCGGCCCGCCTTCATCAGTTCGCGGACAATCTCGCTCTTGCGGCCAGCCTTGTTCGTCCACTCGAGAGTGGTGGACGCGCCCACGACCTTGGTCATGATCTGCGTGTGCGTACCGACGCGCGTGGGGTTGGCACGCGGCAGGTTCGACAGGTCATCACCCTGGATGGCGGCATTGGTGTGGTCGGCAGCCGCCAAGGCGTCCACCTGCCACTCGGTGTAGGTGTTGCTTGCCGAAGCCCGGCCGATACCGTCAATGAACGGGGTCTCGTCGGGGAACATCTCCGCAATCTTGTCGGAGAGGTCTTCACGAACGCCAACGCGGCTGACGTTCTGGATCGTGTTGCTTGGAACAGCCATGATAAAGGTCCTTCTGGCCCCCAAGGGGGCGCTGGGAACGCGACGTCATCCGACGTGGCATTCGAGGGTTGTGGTCAGTCGAGCAGGCCCGTGGACTCTGCCCAATCGGCAAGTGCCGCCTCGCGTGCGTTTCTGGTTTTCGCACTCTTGGCGGCCTGCCATGCGTTGTCTGCCCGCGCCTTGCGGTTCTGCTCCGGTCCCCGTTGGGTTCCGGGCTTGGCGATCGGCGGCGGGTTCTTGCCGGCCCGTACCCGTTCCATCTGTCGCGCCATCAGCTTCTGATACTTGTCGGCCTGGGCTTTCCATTCCGACACGGCTTTGAGCGCGATGATTTCCTCGGCATTGGCGGCATGAATTGCCTCGTCCGAATATCCGAGCGCCTTGGCGGTGGCCGTCAGCTCTTCCTTGAGCTGCGGTCCTTTGGCGGCATCGAAGAACTCGGGTAGCTCTGCCTCCAACCGCTGGCGAAAGGCCTCTGCCTCGTGCTGCTGGATGGCATGCTCGTGTTGCGCCCGCTCCTGCTCGAGCCTCTGAGCATCCCGCTGCGCTTGTTCGCGCTGGGCCTGGGAATACTGGTAGGCTTCAAGCTGCTGGGCATAGGCCGCAGGATCGCTGGCATAGAGCCGTGCGTCCGGCGGCGAGACCTCGAACTGCTGCGCATATTTGAGCAGACGTTCGACGGCTTCCGCCTTGATCTGCTCTGCAAATTGCAACGCCTCGGCCTGAAGGGTCTGCTTTTCGCGGACCACTTCCTGTGCCTTGGCCTGGACGAAGCGTTCCCGTTCCGTCTCCCGCTTCTGCACAATCTCCTGCGCTTCACGGGGAAGGTTCTTGAACACCTCCTTGGCCTCGGCATCCCACGAGATGGGAGCGTCGATGGGCGGAAGGTCATCCGCTTCGATCTCCGGCTCGTCTTCGGCTTCGGAAACCTCGGGTTCGTCACCCTCAGTTCCCTCTACCGGCTGTTCTTCCTCCTCCTGCTCGTCCTCGCCAAGCATTTCGCCTGCAAGCGCGTCGAACGGGTCAACGGCGGTCTCGGCGGGCACGGGGGCCTCACCTCCGACTGCCTCTGTAGGCTGGGTCATCGGGTCGTCCTTTTCAGGTCTTGGTATGGCGCTCGTCTGAGCGATCCTCGGCAATGCGCCGCGGATGGGTTGGCGGGGCGTGCCCGCGAAAGTTGTTGCGTAGCGTTTTTCGTGCTACTCAGCGCCTATGTCTGAGTGGCGATCAGTATCGACCCCACCCGCGGTGGCCAGCACCGACGCTCTGGTCTTCTCGCCCGACAGAGGCGTGATCAAAGCCGTGTGGTGGGAACGCGAAGAAGACCTCCAGCCACTCGGTTGGTACGAATACAACACTCCAGATGAGGACCCGATCGAGGAACCGATCACTCACTGGATGCCCCTTCCTTCACCGCCCGAGGCCGACTGCGTTGATTGCAACGGCGAGCCCTGCTGGGAGGATGCAGAAGGAAACCTCTACCTGGTCGATGGTGGAGAGGATGCGTGGGCAATTCAGTTCCTCAACGGGACGGCACCAGCCCGAACAGGTGACGGCGGCTAGGGCTCATCCGCTCTATCTCATGGGCCTGCATCACGTTGCGTTCGGCAAGTCGCCCCGCCTCAATCGCAGAGTTGAGCCCGTTGGTGACGTTGCCCAGGACCTTCAGAGCGATGGCAAGAGCAGCGATCTTGTCGGCCCGGACCTTGGAATCCAGTTCGGTTGCGGCAATCTCCGCAATGCGAGCGAGATAGCCGTCCCTGGTCTCCTTCAGGATCGGACCAATGAACTCCTCGCACAGGGCGGCACGCTGCCCGCGGGCGGCGGTGCTTTCGTTGCTCATGCCGACTCCACCAGCTCACGAATGGCGGTCAACGCCGCCTCTTCGCTGTCCTTGCCCCTGACGGTTAGAACGCTGTCAGGATGGATGCCCCTGGGGACCGGCTTGCCGTCCTCCAGATACTCGGCTGCGGCGGACCACTTGCCCTGATGGAGCGACCATGCGGGGTAGAAAACCCAGACGCCGTTGCTCACTTGTCGAGGTCCCCACCGGGCCGGTTCTGCTGAAGCTTGGCGTCCGCTTCATAGTCGCGGCGATCGGCTTCACGGCGGTCCCGCTCTGCCTGAACGGACAGCCGGCGCTCCTCCATCTGCAATTCCGCCTCGAACTTGGCCTGGGCAAGGTCCAGTTCGGCCTGCGCCTTCTCACGCGACAGACGGGCCTGCTCCTCCGCTTCGTCGCGGGCGAGCTGGGCACGAAGCTGCGCCTCCTCGCGCATGGCCTCGATCTTCATCTGCTGGATCTGCTGCTCGCCCTGAAGCTTGGCGGCCTGCATCTGCGCCTCGGCCTCGATCTTCATCTGTTCGGGATCAGGCTGCGGCTCCTCCTCCTCCAGGGTTGAGGGGTCGATCACATAGTCCGACACGGCGCCAAGGCTGGTGTCCTTCACCACGCCAGCCACTGACTTGTAGATTTGCTCGTCTCCGATCAGCCGTGAGCCGTTGAGGACAAGCTCCCGCTGGATCTGAAGCAGGGTCATGCGGTTGGCGAGGCGCTGTTCCTTCCGGCCCGAACCCAGGCCGACGCGGATCACCACGTTCATGTCCTCCGGCCACTGGCTCGGGTCGATCTCGCGGAACTCACCGTCCACCCGGAGCGACATCGGCCCACCGTAGCGGCTCATGAGCAGCAGCTTGAGGCGCATGAGGCGGGCCACCGCCTCGGCGAAGTTGCGGGCAATGTATTCCTCGATCTGCTGACCCTGGGCCTGCATCAGCGCCGTGCCCGTGGCCGTCTTGTTCAGAGCGTCCGCGTCCAGCCCCTGGTTCAGGCGAGTGATGCCCGTCCGGCTCTCCCGCTGGCCAATCATGAACTCGATCGCCTGGAACGCCGATCCGCTGACGTCGTTCTTGGGCTCCGGCACCGGAGCAACGCCCCGGAAGCGGACCAGGCCACCCGGAATGACCGTCAGGAGGTCATCAAAGGTGTTCTCCGTCACACCCGCCACATCGACGTAGGTGCGCGGAGCGAGATTCCGATAGAGGCCGTCCATGGCAAGGCGCTGGAGAGCGGTGTTGATCCGCTGAATGTCCGTCACCTTGTCCGCCAGGCTGTGGCCGATCAGCCGTCCCGGCATGGGGAACGGGCAATAGACCACGAACGGCTGATAGTCGCACGGCTCCAGGCGAAGGATGCTCGTTCCCACCCGGTGAATGCACAGGCGTTCGGCAATCCCGTCACCATCAGCGTCGAAGCGGACATATTCCTCGAGCAGCAGGACCTGGCGCATGGCTCCGGTCCGCTCATGGCCCAGGTAGTTCAGGCCACCATCCCGAGCGAGCGACAGAGTATCGGGAACAACGTCACCCTGAACGCTGTCCACGTCGTCCTGATCGAAGCCCATCTCGACCAGCTCGGAGAGCGTCTTGACGCTGGCATGGGCGACATAGGCCGCCTCGTCAGGGTCCCGTGCATCAGGGGAGATGCGAAACTCCTCCAGGGGCACCAGATAATCCTTGAACTCCGGCGGCGCCTCCTGAAGCACCACGGCGCGGAACATCTCCATGCCGGTCTCCGGGTCCACGCCAAGGCTCTCGGCCTCGAACGCCCCGTCCGCTTCGGGATCCACCGACATGATCTCGGCACGCTTGCGGCGCATCTCCACCGACGCCTTGACCACGCCGATGGTCGAGATGTTGCCTTCTTTCAGCCAGTCGTGGAGCAGCCGATAGCCATTGCGGGAGAACTGCCGATGGATCGCGTCGGTCGCGTCATCGGCAACCTCCACCTGCTCCTCATCGTCCGGCTCGAACTCCACCACCCGATCGCCCGAGACGAAGGTGCGCAGGACCGACACGTTCATGTGGTCCACAACCTCGGCAACGTCCCGGCTCACGACCTTGGAGCAGCCGTCCACCTCGTCACCGTAATAGTCGCCGTTGTAGCTCCGCAGCGCAGTCTCGGCGCGGTCCAGCAAATCCTCATTGCGGGCACGGCTCTCCTCCTGCTGGAGGAAGGCCAGCAGCTCGGGGCTTACATCGATCATACGGGTTCCTTGACCATCTCGTGGCCGTTGCGGCACCAGGCTACATAGTCCGAGCGGGCATCAGCCCAGGCCGGGCTGGCCCAGCCGCGGATGCGCAGCCATTGAGCGTCCCCACATCCGGCCATCGGCGACCCACAACGGCAATGCGCGGGGTAATCCTCAGTGAGGCCCGCCTGACCTGCGTATTGGGGCGCATCGGCGTAGCCCGTGCGGCTCCAAGAGGCGTCGTATGTGCGGTATTTCACACGACCCCTCGCGTGACTCTGCTGTAATCCAGCTTTTGCATGGGCAGCCGGTTCTGATGCCCCACCGCGAAGTAGCGGAAGGCGTCGGCGTAGTGGCTCGTCCAGTCGTGCAGGGGATTGACCCTGAACTCCTGGCGCTTCTCGTCATATTCCCGGCGATACATGCGCAGGGCTTCGATGCCGTCCTTGCACTTGGCCTTGTCGAACCAGCACGTCGAAAGCAGCATGCGAACAGCCTGGATGCCGTCCGCCAACTTGATGTTGGGGCAGACCGTGGCCCTGATCCCCAATCCTTCGAGGACTTCCTTGCGGCTCTTGCCGGTCCCGAGTTCGCGGACCTCGACGTCGTGGGGCAGGTAATGCTCGCCCCACAGATAATCGCGCTTCTGAAGCTCCTTGGCGTACCAGTCGAGACCGACGCCCTCGCCCTTCAGAACGTCAATGACTCTAACTTCACGACCGGCACACTGAATGAACCAGATGACGGTAGAATCAGCGACTCCCAGGTCCCAAGCAGTATGGACCGGAAGCCGCGGATCGTACGGGACGCTGGTGATCCGCTCGCTGGCCTCTGCATCGTTCATTTCCTTGGCGTAGTAGGCACCCCGGACCGCCGCCTCGAACGAGCATTCATACTCCTGTGCGTACTCATCCTCGCTCATCATCCGGCGGGCGTCGGACAGCTCCTTGTCGTCCAGCAGCCCGGTCTCCGATGCCTTGAGCATCAGCCGGGTCCAGTCAGGATCCCCCTCTGCATCCACCCAGATGCGGTGGAAGGTGTTCTTGCCCTTGGGCGTGCCGATGAAGCATGCCCAGCCCTTGCGATCGGAAAGAGCGGGGCGGATAACCTGCGTCCAGATGGTCGGGTCCATGTCCCCGAACTCATCCAGAACCACGCCGTCGAGGTAGATACCTCGCAAGCGGTCAGGATTATCCGCCCCATAGATGCGGATGCGCTTTCCCCCCGGAAGCTCGACCCACAACTCGCTCTCATTGACCTTCGGACCGAGGAAGGCCGTGTATTCCTTCAAGTACGTCCAGGCGATGTCCTTGGCCTGGTTCAACTGCGGGGCGACATAGGCAAAGCGCGGGTTGGGCAAGTCGCACTTCAGCGCGCCCATGATCAGCTCGTTGATGTTGCCGACCGTCTTGCCTGCCCGCCTGTGGCAGACACCGACGAACCAGCGTGTCTTCCTCTTGTGGAGCGGGAAGAACTGCTGCCGGCCCTCATAGGGCGAGTGCAGTTCAACGACCGTCATTCAAACCCTTGAACACGGCAATGCCAATGGCCTGCCCGCCTTCCCCACTCAGTTGAAGCGGGAGCAGCTTCGGATAGATGGTCCCCCAGAACACGCGCTCGTTCTGCGCGTCCTCCTGCGCCCAATGGACGAGCCGATCCACACCCCCGAGCCTTTCGGCCGCGGCGGCAATGGCATCCTTGGCGATAAGGGTGGTCTTGTTCTTCGCCCCCCTGGGCCGTCCCTTGCCAGCATTGCCCCTATTTGAGCCTATTTTAGGCGGCATGGTCCTCGGCCTCTCGGCCCAACCAGAAATAATAGGTCATGGGTCTATCCCCCGTTTGCCGCTCCCGTGAGGGTGGGCGGTGCCAGGACGTTAAGCGGTGATGCCCGCGATCTTGTAAGCCGGGAACGCCTCGAGCCAGACACGCTCACCACTGCCGATGTAGGCAGAGGTTGCGGCGGCAGTCGGGTTGGCCGAGCTATATTCGAAGCGGGCAGCCTCGGTCGCATAGATGGAGACTGTCTGCGCATTGGCAGGGGTCGCACCGGACTGTGCGGATACTCCCGACAAGGAGCGTGACTCCGAGGAGATGACGGCGCCGGCGACATTCTCATTGTCCTTGGCGCGTCCGGTCCAATAGGTGATCTCAAGAGGCATGGCTTAATCCCAATCTGAAAGTGAGCTGGTGCCGGAGGTCCAGACAGGTTGCGTGGCTGACGGGCGGTTCCAGCCCGAGCCGGTGTTAAGCGCGATCGTCCATGCTCCGTCGGCAAGCGCAGAGGGTGCCCAGGACGGCCGCGGAAGAACTGCGACGTCCCATCCCCCACCCCCTGGAGTGTCGAACAAGGCAGGGTCGAACACGGCCTCGTCGAACATCAGATGTCACTCTCGACGTAGCAGCCGACAATATCGATCCCGACCGCCAGTGCCGTCGCATTGTTGCTGCGCCACATGGCCATTCCGAGCAGGGTCGTTGAAGCAGGGAGCGCCGTTCCAGCAGTGCCCGTGAGGACACCCTCGGCCACTGCTCCAGTGCTGATGTTCTCCACCCGATAGGCGACGGAGTTGTTCTGGTCCGGCCGGGCGTAGAGCATCAGCTCATAGAGAGAACCGTTGGTGACGCTGCTGGACGCCGCCGGGAAGCTGGATCCGAGGTCGATGGCAGACTGAGCAGCACTGCCGCCGTAGACGATCTGAAGGTTGGCCGAGCCGTTCACCTGTGCCACGCCAACCAGGTTCGGCAGGGTGGCTGGGCTCGTGGCTGCGACCGGAGCGCCGGTTGCTGCTCGCATCCCCACGAACATATGGGCACCCGCGACCGTTGCCGCATCGGCTGTGGCCCACCTGAAGATGCCCAGGAACCCACCAGCAGCCGGAGTGCCGGCATCCCCAATGGTCCACTGTGTCAGGGCTGCCGAGCCGTTGTAGATACCCGCAGTGCCCCCGGCCGTGGCGACACTGACGTAGCCAAGCCGCCTGGCCCGAGTTGTCCGGTTGGTCGTGGCGACTGCCCGTGCGGTGGCTGTGCCCACGTTGGTTGGAGCGCCGCCACCCATGGGAGCAAGCGAGGTCGTGGCGTTGCCGATCGCCTGGGCGTGATAGACGCTGTTGCGGGCGATACTGGCCTGCAACGTGCAGAAAGTGCCGTCCTCCATCCGCCAGCGAGGCATGAGCCGGCCACCGCCTGCCCCCATGCGCTGGGGGATGAGGGCCGTCTGGTCTGCTCCAGGGATGGTGCTGGTGCCGCTGTGGTCGAGCCGGAGGTTGCCGCTGGCGTCGATGTCCACGCGGTCAGCACCGGCAATGGCGGTGGAATTGTTGAACTGGACGGATCGGTCCGCACCACCCGCCGCGGCTGTAGCGGTTGGCGCTGCCCAAGAGCCATCCGCCCGGAGGAAGTTGGCCGTGCCGCCGCCGGAAGCGGGTGCAAGGCCCTTGAGGGACGAAGTGAACGTGTTCGCGCCGGCAGTGAAGGCCGCAGCATCGGCAAGGGTGAGCAGCCCCCGGCCGTAGGTGGTCGTGGTCAGTGCCGCGATGGAGGTCAGGTCCGCGTCCAGCGGCTGATAACTCGCCAGTGCGGAGGTCGAGATCGCCGTGATCCGGCCCTTGCCGTCCACCGTCACAACCGGAATAGCTGTAGCGGAGCCAAAGCTGCCGACGTCGGAATTGACCGTGGCCAGTGTGGCGGTGATGCCGGCCGTTCCCGATCCGCTCACGTCACCCGAGAGGGTGATGGTCTGGTCGCCACTGTTGGTCCCGGTAAGCCCAAGGTCCGTCTTGAGCGTGGCGAGGGTCTGGGTCTCTGCCGCGCCTGTCCCGCTCGTCTTGCGGTAGAAGACTGTCCCGGTCGGGATGCTGGTGATGTCCGCAATGCCGTGGCTGTGGCTTGCGTTGGCCGGCGTGAAGGTCAGTGCCGTGGTGACGTCGCTCGAGGAGAGTGTGATCGCTCCCGTGCGCGTGTTGAACGAGGAGACGCCCCCACCCCCAACGACCAGGCTTTCGATCTTGTCATAGACGGCATTCTTGGTCGGGACCTCGACCGATCCGTTCCAACCGGCCCCGTAAGCCTCATCCGTGACCTTGACGAAGCCGGTGACGGTAACGCCCGTGCTGGAGACGATGGCGACGTCGGAGCCGGCGGCGCGAAGGGCGATCCTGACCGAGCCGTTGAGGTTGAGCCCGTTGTTTCGCTGGCTCTGAAAATAGCCGTCGTCCTGCGAGACGCCACCGCTCCACGACCGGAAGGTCAGGGTGTTGGTATTGTTCGTGGTGTCGAAGGTCATCCCGTGATCGACAGCGGGACCACCCGTCGGGCCAAAGCGCGAACCGTTGGTGCCGACGATGTTGCCGGTGACATAGGCCCCGGTGATCACGGCATTCGGAGCGTTCAGGAACGAGCCCGACATTGTGAAATTGCGGCCGATCGACAGGTCCTGAACCAGGAACATGCCGTTGCCGTTGGCATTGACGACGCCGCCGTAGAGCTGGCCATTGCCGTGGATCTGCGCCCCGTGCAGCCCGCCAAGGACAAGCGTTGCCCCGTCGTCTAGCTGGGAGGGGTTCTGGTCTCCCTCGGAGTAACATCCGAGCAGGACGTTGTAGGCAGCGCCCGTGTCGAACTTATAGGCCCCACCCTCCACATAGGTGGTGCCGGAAACCCACTCGTCGAGACCGATCCCTGTCCCGCCGGGGCCGATATAGCCCCACCACTGATTGAATGCGGTCGTGCCGGTCGGAGGATTGGTTGAGGCGCCCGCAGCCTGTCCGTTGCGGACATAGTAGCGGTTGCCGTTCATACTGACACAGGTGCGCGTGGACCAGGCGTGCCAGCCATTCAGAGAGGTGTGGCAGGCGACATAGGTGTTGCCGAGGAACGAGCTGTCCCACACGCCCCACTGCCGGTTGCCCGAGCCGTTGAACATGGTGATGACCCAGGCATTGGCGTCCGCGCTGTCCACATAGAGACCGTTGCGGCACGCCTGGGCAGTGACGTTGGTGATGACCGCGCCGTTGCTGTTGCCGACCGGGAAACCCTCGGCAGAGCAGCGGCTGAAGATGCCATCACCCTCAAAACCGAACACGGCGCAGTCGATGACCGAGGCGGCAGCCCGAAGATTGATGCCGTGGTTATCCGCGACCACAGACCCATAAGGCCCCTCCAGGTCAAAACCCTGGATCAGAGAATTGTCAGCCCCGAAGCCGATCGCCCGGGTGTCGGTTGCTTCCGTCGTGTCGTAACGCTGGACCCGAACACCCGTAACGCCAGTGGGGAAACGAAGCCGAGTCCCGTTCGCCGCGGCCGTCTTGCCGGTGCCGGCCCCCTGGAACTTCCACGTCCCGTCCGTGAGGTCGATCGTGGAAGCAAAGTCGAAGGTGCCGGCGGGAAACATGATATGCCCGGCATGCTTCTGCGAGGCGTTGCCGCTATTGACCGTGTGCAGGCGAAGCGTTGCGAACATCGCCAGCATCGCCGCGCTGTTCGCCGTTCCGTTGGTGGCGTTGTACGATCCCGTTGTCCGAACCAGGCCGAACCACATCGGGTCTGCGGCGCCGATGAACTGACGAACCCACGCCCCCGAGGCTCCGGTGGGAGCAGAGGCGGGAGCGACGTAGATCCCCTGGTGGAGATCGGCCGCAACCTTGGCGGACAGGTCGGCCGTGCTGAACGCGAACATGCCCTCTCGGCCCGGCTCGGTGAGCTGGCAGAGTTGGGAGGCCACGGTGGACATCGCCGCCATGACCGACCGCGACGTGGCGCCAAGCACCCGGTGGCTCTCGTTCCACGCGTTGACCGATGCCTGGCGGTTGGGATTGTTGGTCCCGGTCAGGACAGTGCCGTGGGTGATCCTCACAGGGTGCGCCCCTGGAGTGCGGCCATGTAGTTTTGAACCTGAAGCTTCTCCGCTGCGGAGAGCGTGCCGGACCGCTGGAACGCTCCGTAGAAGCGGATATTGGCGGTCGCGTAGCAGTTGGAGACGTCGGCGTTGCGGCAGGCGAGAAGAAGCCCGCCGGCAGAGGCCGATCCACCACTTCCAGTGAGGGCTGTGAGCAGATCAATCTGGAGGCTCGAGGAGGCGCCATCCCAGCGTTCGGAGATCACGCCGTCTGATCCCACGGCAAGGTCGCTGGTGTTGATGTTGCTGCCGAATGTGGACTGCATGTAAATGGCCGGCGATGTGCCATCCTGCCCGAGGGCCAGGACCACGCCATTATCATAGTCCGAGAAGATGTTGTCCGGGCTGGTCCAACTGATCTGCCGGACCGAGGAGATGCGGTCCATTGGCTGGGTCATGGCGAACGCGGCGCGCATGCCATCATCGGTGCCGTCGAACTCAAGATAGTAGAGGGCGCCGGACTGCCGAAGAATAGGACGGCATGCATCGACCGGAGAAGTCAGGTGATTGCCGTTGCCGGACTTGTCCAACATCTTGCCGACCGGGCCATTGACCACCGCCGCCGTCGTTCCCGCAATATCGGAATAGAGGGTCGAGAGATCGGAAGGCTGGTAGAAAGCCCCACCAACGCCACCTGCAAACAGGGAAGCGGGGCTGAATGACCCGCCCCTGCGGGACGATCGGAGACCGAGGCCAAGCTTCATCGCCCTGCCTCCTCTCTCATCAGGTGAATGCCGACCCACGCAAACTTGGCAGCCAGTGCAGCGACATGCGCCGCGACCACCGCCACTGCTGCCCCACCCGTGAACAGGGCGAGGCCGCGTTTCATTCGTCGAAACCCATGGAGCGGTTGAACACGTCCACCGCCTCGCTTTGGGTCACGATGTCCCGCCGGATCACTTCCGCCACCCAGGCAGGAAAGATCGACATCGGAACTGGAGACTCTTCCTCGTCGTAACGCCACCCCGTGGTGACTTTGCCGTTCGCAAACAGTCCAACCATCACATAGCCGACAAGCGGAACGTCATTGCTCCACTCGACAATCTGGCGGGCGTTGCGAAGAATATCCCCGCGCCAGTCGTCCTCATGGAGAGGAGTAAGCCCCTCGATCACGCGGACGTCGGCACCCCCGGACTTCATCCGAACCCGGCTGATCCGGGCGGCGAACTCCGTCACTTCTTTCCGCTGAGATTGGCGGGCAGCTCGGGCAAGGTGGCGCTCAAGGGATCCAGCCACTCCAGGTAGGACGCCGCCACCCCCAGCGTGTCCTGGGCCGCATCCCCAAGCTTCACCTTGCCCTTCGCCTCCCCCGTGAGGATTGCCGCACAGGCCAGCGCCACCACGCGATAGCCGCCATCATCCCCCCAGGCGTCTGCGAGAATGTCCGACAGGCTCTGGGGCATGGCGCCCTCCATGATTTCTTCCCCGGCACGCCAGAGCCAACCGCGGTGTGCAGCATAGCTTGCCTTTTGGTGCGTTCGGATGGGGCCGGGGAACCGCGCCATTCGGGCTTATGATCCGAGGGTCCGGCGCAGATACAAAAAAGCCCCGCCAACGGGTGGCAGGGCATTCAATGCGCTCCAGGCGCAGTAATGAGCATTGACTGCATACCAAAACTCAGCGGGGTTGTCAAGCCGCGATTGCTGACCGCGGCCAACGCGCTAGGCCGCCAAGTGGTTCCGCCTCATCGGGAGTGTCGCGTCAACGAGCTGGCACATGCCGCGGATCGCCGCGCGGTGGAGGCTCCGATCATGTTCGTCGGGAAAGCGCATGGCGTTGGGCACCTTGCCCCGCTTCAGCATGGCCTCGTCCACCAGAGCCTGCGCCCACGGCACAACCTGCTGTCCGGCAAAGTCCCCGATCAGATTGTCCACGATGAGGGACAGGAGAGCGGCCTTCTCCATTGCTCCAAGGGACTCGTCCATGGCGTCGAACCGGCGGTCGGCGGCGGTATAGCGAACCTCCTTCACGCCCTTGTCCATGCGCTCATAGGAGCTAGTCCGGGTCGCGCAGCAGCGTAGGAGCTGGGCATAGTGATGCCCCCACTCCCTCGCCCGGTCACGCATCTCGAGGGGATCATGGCCGTGCCCGTCCAGCAGCCCGAGCGCATGGAGCTGGCCAACACCGTCGCAGATGTCCTGGTCGATCGTGCCCCCGAAGTCCTTGCGGCTCGTGTCGCTCTCGTCGGGCCGGAGCCATGCGAACAAGCGCCGCAATGACTGGACCCGCATGTTGGGCTGGCCCAGGTCGTTGGCGGCCAGACCGCGCGCCGCTGCATCCGCCTCCTTCTGGAGCCGGCGCCGTTCCGCCCGTGACCGGCGGCTGTTCTTGTCCTTCGGTCTTGCCATCTTCCCCTCCCCTTACGCAGCGATACTCATCTGGTCCGCCCAATCGGTCCCGAGGCGCGGCGGGATCTCCACCGTCACACGCTCGACCCATGGACATGTTGTGGCGATGCGATGGGCGCAGGCATAAGCCGCCGCCTGTCCGCCGAACTTGCAATCCGCATCCCCGAACACCGTGACGTCCACCACCTCCTCGGGCGGGCGCCACTTGGCGAGCATGGCGGTGTTGATTGCCGCCCAGGTGGGGACGTTGAACCTCTCCCCGGCCGCCAGTGCCGTCTCGATCCCCTCTGCAATGCCAAGCCGAGGACCGATCGGGGCGAGGCGAACCGCGCACCCATCCACCAGGTCGCCCGGCATCAGGGCGCGTGGGTTCTCCATCGGCGCCTTCTGAGCCTGCGGAGTGAGGAACGTGCGGTGGAGGGTGACACCCCTGCCGTCCGGTCCCTTCACCGAGGCGAGCATGGCGAGTTGGAAACCAGGAGCGTTCGGGACCGGGCAGAGCTGGGAGAAGCGCAGGGCGTCACGGTTCTGCGGAAGCGGACAGCCTCGCCCCAGGAGGTACCGGTGAACCAATCCCCCGGCCTCGACCGGCTCTGCCTCATTCCACAGACGGATACAGGCCTGCAACTTCTCCTCGGGCGTCCGCTCGCGCTTGACCGGATCCCTCGACAGAGGCCGATCGCCGCCAAGCACCTGGTCCACTTCCCGGGCGGCCTCGGCAAAGGTCCATCCCTTCCACTTCTCGAGGAGCTTCCACCCCGTCCCACCGGAGCCGCAGCCCCGGCAGATGTAGGAACCGACGCCATTCTCATTGTCGAAGCTGAAGCGGTCCTTACCGCCGCACATCGGGCAAGCGGTGTTCTTCCCCGTCAGTGCCGCAGCGGGAAAGCCCAGGTGAAGGAGAATGCCCTTCCACTTGCCCTGGGCAAGGTCGTGGGTGCGCTGGCGGATCATGCGCGGCGCCTCCGGGCAAAAGCAATCCGGCGCGAATGCTCATACGCCATGAACGCCGAGTCCGGAGCCATTGGTTCGTCACTGAGGCCCCGAGGCCAAACCCCGAACTTGGACTTGTAAAGCGCCTTGGCGAGCCGACCGCCCTTCCCGCGTGCCTGATCGACATGGCGGGCCATCGACCAGAAGGTCTGCTTATCCACGACATTGGCTTTGGGCGCCTTGGCGGGGCTGATCTCCACCAACTCGCCCTCTTCCACCTCGACGCCGGCCTGGCGTGTCGGCTCGAACCCGCATCCGGGGCAGCGATGGACCTTGGGCGGCTTGAGGAGGCCGCAGGAGCCGCACGCCTTGGGCACCGGCTCACCGCGTTCCTTGCGGGTCTCCGGCTTCTTCTCGCGGCCTGAAAGAAGCTTGTCGTGGCGGATCTGGGTGACGAAGCCGAGCCGAGCGTGATTGTCGGCATGATCGAGGATCAGACAGTGGCTCTTGCCCGGAGCCGTCCGGAGGCCACGGCCGATCATCTGGACGAACAGCATCTCGCTCCGGGTGGGCCGAGCAAGGACCACGCAGCGGACGTCCGCATCGACTCCGGTGGTCAGTGTCCCGACATTGACGATCCCCGCCATGTTGCCGGCGGCCATCTCGCGGAACAGATATTCCCGCTCCACGAGGTCCACATGAGCATCGCAATAGCCCATCCGAACACCGGAGGCGGCGAACTGCTCGACCAACTGCGACGCATGCGCCCGGTTAACCGCGAACACGAGTGTGGGAAGCCCCCTGCCCTTCTCGAGCCAGGTGGACACGATGTCAGCCGTCAGCCCGCCCATCGCTTCTGCTGCACCGTCCTCGGCATAGTCGCCATTGCGGATCTTCACGCCGCTCATGTCCGGGTGGGACGGGGCGAAGACGCGGAATGGCGAGAGCAGCCCTCGCTCGATCAGCTCGTCCATCTGCACCGGGACCAGAAGGGTCTCCCACTGGTCGGCCATGCCGCGGGCCCAGGGCGTTGCAGACAGTCCGATGAAGACCTTGCGGGGCTCGTCCTCCATCCAGGACCGAACGGCGGTGTGCTGGAGGTGGCACTCGTCCACCACGATCACCTCCGCGTCCGGGCGAGCGCGGCGGCCCAGGGTCTGGACGGAGACGACCTGGACGGGCTGCCGATGGTCCGTGAGGATATGGTTGCCCTGCATGACCCCGATGGCGTCGATCCCCTCCGAACCGAAGGCATGGACGGTCTGGTTGACGAGGGAGATGGCAGGAACGGTGAACGCCACACGGTTGCCCTTGGTGAGGGAGCCATTGACGATCTCCGCAGCTAGGCGTGTCTTGCCGGCCCCGGTGGGCATTGCGAGGACGACGCGGCGAACGCCCGAGCGCAGCGCCTGGCGCAGCATGCCCATGGCGCGGAGCTGGTGTTCCCGCAGTGGCTTGGGTGAAGGCGGCTTGGCGAAGAGGTCGGGGTTCACTCGCATTCCCCCCGGCACCTCTCGCGTGCGCACGGTCTCAGTCACCATGGTAACTCCTGAAGGTTCAACCCTTCGGACTGGCAAGACGGGGACCAAGGACAGACAATCCCCCGCCGCAGCGAGGGAAAGCCCGGCCCGGTCAGTCTCGCCACGGAGGGCTGCATCGCGGACGCTTCCAGACGGACGGTCACTGGAAACTCGGCAGTCGCTTTCGAGGGTCTCCATCCCCCCGCCGATCCCCGCTCTGCCTTTCGGACTCGGGTTGTTGCTGTGATCGGACCCCTTCTGGTAACAACGGGTCGTCGCTGTGCCGCCAGAGTTTCGAGCCAACCCGGCACAGCGGCACTTCGCCACGGAGGCGCGCGGGCGCTCACCGGGCCTCTCCTGCGTAGAGAAGCGCGTTCATCGCCTCGACCAGCGACACGCCGGCCTCATCGGCATGGCGACAGATGGCGTTCGCTAAGGCGGTCCGGAGCCGTTCGCTGCCGGCGATCGCATCCGCCACGGCGGCAGACCGCGCAAAGCAGTCGTTAAGCGGGTCCACACCGGCCCGGCGATAGACAGGGGCGCGTGTCTTCATTCGTCCCTGACCTCCGGCGCCGGGGTCAGGCTCAAGCGGCTCATCTGCCGCTCATGCTCGGCTGCGAAGTCCAGGGGATCGAACCCCTGATAGTGGCAGACGCTTTCGACCTTGATGGTGCGGAGCGAGGTGTTGCCGTGCCCGATGAAGGTGGCGACGCAATTGCGCAGGCGATTGTCCTGGGTCATTGGCCGGCCTCCGGGTGGTAGGCGTCGGCCGTGCGGATCACGCGGGGATCGACACCGTTCCACGGCGCGCCCCACTCACGAAGGCGCATGTAAGCCTCGTCCACCGAGTGAACGACGGCGTTGTTCCAGCCCAGGCGGTCATAGGTCTCGGCCATGGCGACCTGCTCGGGCGAGATACGGAAGCCCTTGGACCGCTTCACCTCGAGGCTGCCGCCCTTCCCCGGTGCCCACAGCAGGAGGAGGTCATAAAAACCGACCTTGAGCCCATCGCCCTTGAGCGCGCCCATCTGCTTGAACCGTGCCGTCCTGTCTCCGGCGAGGTGAGCCCCGTTCGGAATGGCCGTGCAGAACACCTGCGGGAAACAGGTTCCGATCATGCGGAGAATGGCGCGCTGCTCCTGGCGCTCGGTCGGGATCGCCTTCATGCGGCACCCGTGAGGCTTGCGCGGATCTTGCCGACCTCATGGGCAAGGACGGGATCGGCACCCAGGCGCTGCTCTACCTGCCAGCACGCCCATTTGACTGTCGAGTGATCCCGCCCGCCGAAGTAATAGCCAACGTGGCTGTAGGACTTCCCGGTCAGCTCTCGGGCCAGATACATTGCGATCTGCCGCGGACGCGCCACCGACCGCGCACGGCATGTCGTGCGCATGTCCCTGGCGCGCAGCCACCACACTTCTGCGACGGCGGCCTGGATCGCGGCGATTGTGACCCCCCGGCCCATTTACGGTCTCGGGCTCAGCGCCAGCAGCACGCCGTCGATAATCGTCACTTCGGGTTCCGTCAGAAGCGCGATGTAGAAGACGATGGCGGGGTTCATGCGGCCTCACCCATCAGAACAGCTCCGCTTGCTGCGCCGGCTTCTGCGAGGCGAGCGCGGAGACGAAGGAAGGCATACGCCGCCACCACAGGGTCCACGCCGTTTCCTGTCGCTCGAAGCCGCTCAACCCGGTGGGCCATCGCATCAATGCCTCGACGAAGATGGGATTCAGCTTCCTCTTGGCTGAGTGCTGGTTGGAGTTCGGGCCATCGGTCGAGCACGTCCCGCCAGCGAGGGTCGCTGGGTTCGGGAATGACGGTGGGAGGAAGGAGTTCGCCTGCCCTTCTAAGGTCGGCCGCTCCCGCTCTGGATCGCCCTGGTCCCGCGTGTAGCAGCCCTGCACGGTTCTCGGCGCCATCCACTGATCCGCCTGCATCGACAGCGCCGTCCCGCCCTGCCCGTATCGCTTCGTCCGCGTGCCCGTGTCGTCCGCAACCGGCGCCATCCACTCGCTCACCTCGTGATGAAGGCTGATCCCCTTGCGTGAGCCCCGCGCTCCAGCGTCGATCGTCATCTGCCGTAGGTGCGAGCCATCCCGATGGTTCTGCGTGTCCGGCGCAGGCCATGATGAACAGTCGCTCGCGCCGCATGGTGTTTCCGGTCTCGGCCGAGCTGAATATTCCTGCCGCAACGCGGTAGCCCAGTCGCTCCAGTGCCGGGACGATGGCGGCAAGCTGCCCATCGGCGTTCCCCGGCACGTTCTCGCGGAAGACAAGATGAGGCCGGCACTCTGCGGCGACCCGAACGACTTCGGGAGCGAGGAACCGCTCTCCGCTTGCTCCGGCGCGCTGCCCGGCAACGCTGTTGTCCTGGCAGGGGTCTCCCGAAGCGAGGATATGAACGACGCCACGCCACGGTCGAGCGTCGAAGGTGAGCATGTCACTCCAGACAGGAGCCGGATGAAACCACCCTGCTTCCATCGACGCGACCAGGCTCG
>Ga0196964_10000240_pt1 | contig 41079 bp, 66 predicted proteins | sample S1_10metaG_FD_148615 | JGI IMG/M metagenome (GOLD analysis project Ga0196964, IMG submission 148615) | Soil microbial communities from Anza Borrego desert, Southern California, United States - S1_10 | ecosystem: Environmental > Terrestrial > Soil > Desert | place: USA: California | collected...
TGCGCTTACCCAGAAGGCTGAAGGCACGCTCGGCCCCGCCTGCGATGGCCCCCTCGGTAGCTCCGCGCACCAGGAGGCCCCCGCCGAGCCTTCCCGCCACGCTGGCACCAGCGGCATCGGCCAGGCCCATCGGGGTGTATCGCAGGGCCGTGGAGCCCGCTCCGGCCCCTCCAAGGGCGCCCATGGAGGCCAGGATTGCCGTACCGGCCCCCGCTCCTCTGGTAATCGGGTTAGCCTGAGCAACCTTCTCAGACTCCATCCAGGGCATCGCATGCTTGGCCAGGGCGCCGTAACCGCCCAGGGTAAGCGCATCGAGCCCGCCTTCACCAAAGGCCTGGAGCTGGTTTAGGCCTCCGCCGTACTGTTTCTCAGTCAGCCGGGCCTGGGTAGCCTCTGGCGTCTCGAGCTTGACGCCCAGATCCAGGGCCTTCTGAAGCTGGCTGGCCGGAATCGTCCCCGCCTGCCCGGTGGGGAAGATTACGTTAACGCGCTCCTCGGCCATTACTTCTTGAACGAGCGCTCGGAGTCCCTGGAGATATCGCCGACCTTGCCGTCAAGATCGCCAATGAGCTCGTTGCCAACAAGCGGCTCCCACCTCTCTCCTTGGTAACCAGCCTGGTTCAGCAAGTAGTTTGACTCGTCGATAAAGCCGTTGGCGACGGTCTGGATACCGGCGTCGTTGGCGATAAAGTCGGACTCGCTGCCGAGCATGCCGTCGTAATGTTCCTTGGTGCCGGAGTCCATCGTCCCGGAGCGCTCCAGCCGGCGGAGGAGCGACTTGGAGCGCCGGTAGAGAGCCCCCAGCATGGCCTGCTCCGAGCTCAGCCCTGTAACGCCGAGCTTGGTGGCCAGGGCCTTAAATCGCGTCTTAAAGCCCTCGGCGCCGTGGGTGCGGATGGCCGTGATGGCATCGGACATGCCCTTGAGCTGGGCCGACGCTGTCATCGTTTCGCGGACTTGCTTATTGAGCTCTTTTTCTAGCCCCTGAGGCACCAGCACCTTGCCCTGGCGCGTGGGGTCAAGAAGCATACGATCCGGGTCAAGCTGTGGTGCCTGCTTCTCCGAAGTGAGCTTCTTCTGGAATGCGAGCGTATCCGTCTGGTTAACTACCTGGGCGGAGTCGTTTAGCATCTTGCTCACGGCGGCCAGGTTGGAGTTGCGCCGCTCCTGGCGCTTCTCTCGAACGTCCATGAGCATGAGCTCGGCTTCCTTGGCCTGAGCCTCGTTACGGATACCGGCGGCCTGGGTGAGAATCATCTTCTCCGCCCCGGCATAGAGCAGATCCTCGTGCTTAACCTTCTGCTCCAGCATCCAGATGGCCTTGGCGCGTGCGTCTTTTAGATCGCTCCGCTCGTTGGCCAGGGCGCGCCACTTATTCTCAAGGTTGGCCTGCTGGGCCGCGATGTCGCGATCAATGGCCCCCTGCATAGCCTGGAGCACGGGGTTCGGGCCCTTGTCGCCGCGCCGAACCTGAAGCAGGCCCGCGAGCCCGGCCGTGATCGCAGCCCCGATCACCAACCCGGGCTTGTCCTGAAAGAGCCTCCCGGGGTCGACCTGACTAGCCGCCAGTGCGTCGTTTTTCTGCTGGATCCGCCCGGCCCACTCGTCCAACTTCTGATTCTCAGCCTCGCTGGCCTTAAACGCGCCCTTGTCACCAAAGAGCGCGTCCTGGCGCTTGGCCTGAGCCTTCCCAAGCTCACGCGTCTCGAGCTCCGAGGCCGTTTGCTTAGTAGCGGCGATGTCCTTGACCAGTCGCTCGGACTTGGCGATGTCGGCCGCTTCCTGCTTAGGGTTCGGGATGATCTGCCGAGCCAGACCGGCCGACTCGAGAGCCAGACCACGAGCCGACGTCGGGGGGCCTGCGGGAGGCTGCCGGGTGCCCACGAGCTCGCGGAGAATCATGTCCTCCTCGTGAGACTGCTGTGCGGCCGGTGCCGGCTGAGCAAACTCGGCCGCGCCGGGCAGTGCCGCAGCCTCATCTTGGCGGAGATACGAGTCGTCCCCGTAGTACATCTCTACGCCGCCAGGGAAGAGATTCTTGTTGTACGGCGTAACCGAGCCGTCCTCGTTCTCGTAAAGATAGTCGTTAGGCGTCTCGCCAACCCAGCGCGGCATCTGGTTACCTGTTCATGACGTTGGCAGTGGCACCGCCGGCCGTGACTCCAGCCTGCGGGCTGCCGGTGGCAACTCCGGTTCCCACACCCACGGCGGCCGGGATCGCGAAGCCCAGGAGTTGCTCCCACCAGGCCGGATCCTCGGGCTTGCCCTGCTGGATGCCGTAGCGCTGGAGAAGATTGTTCTCGTAGCCCATGGCGCCCTGCTGCTGGGCCTGGGCGTTGCCCAGCATGAGGTTTTGGAGCTGAGTAAAATACTGATCGTTCATGCCAGCCTGGCGGAGCGCGGCATCCACGTTAAACTGCGCGTTCTGCTGATCTGCTCCACGCCCCTGCTGGATAAGGGCATTGAGCGCGTTCTGGGCCTGCTGCTGCTCCTGAAGTCGGCCCATCATCGCGTTATAACCAGTGCCCATACCAATCTGGCCCATGTTCTGAGCAGCCTGGCGCGCGGCCAATGCTCCTTGGCCAGGACGGGCCGAGGCCGCAAGGGCCATCTGCTGCCGGAGTCCCTGAGCCCCGGCGCGCTGGGCCTGGAGCTCGGCCAACGAGGGACCATGGCCCAGAGCTTGGGAGCGAAGGAGCGCCAACTGGGCGAGCTGAGCCCGGCGGAACGGGTTGTCAATGCCGGCCTGAGGGGCGTTCCTGTCCTGGGCGAAAGCCGCTTCACCGGCCAGTTGCCGCTGCCGCTCCTGGTGCTGGTACAGAGCAAAATTATTCTTGTTGGTGGTATCCGGACTGTGCCCCTGGATGCCCGACGAGTCGGGATAGGCCAGCCCCTGAGAGCGGGAGCCCGGCGCGACCTGGCCGCCGTGGGCCGCGATAGACTGAGCAGCCTGCTGTCCCGCGGATACCACGGGGTTGTGATTCACCGTATTGGCGTTGAAGGCCATAGTTACACCTAGATGGAGGAGGCCGAGGGAAGCTTCTGAGCCCCACGCTTGAGCCCGATTTCCAGGAGAAGCTCGGATATCCGGTAGCTCTCGGCCGTGGGGGATACGTCCTCGAACTGAAACTGCACCGCAGAGCACTTCTGCGTTGGCATGTGAATTCGCTCGCGAATAACGCCATTCGTCCAGGCCAAGTCTTTGGTCGACCCAGAGGCCGAGTAATCAAAGTACAGCGTTGCGCGTAGCGTAGTACTGCTCATGCACTCGCCAACGATGTGGGCCCGTTTCACCCGCTGGAAACCCGCTAGGCCACCTAGCTTGATCCAGGCCGTCTTAATCACGAGTTGGTAACCAGTGCCGTTGTCTGTGAATACGCTAGACGACTCCTGGCGTACAGCCGACGCGGAGGCAAGGTAGTGGTAGGCGTCGTTACAAACGACGGCCGAGAGGCCCGTGATAGAGAACGTGCTCCACTGGTTATTCTCGAAGTCGTAAACCAGGGTAGAGCCGCTGCTAACCAGAAACCTCACCTGGCTAGCACCGGGGATCACCTTCGCAGAGGTGATCGTCTGGCTGTTGTAACTCTCGACAGGGGCGCCGATGTACTTAAGGCTATATGACTTGTCTAGCAGCCAGATGCCGCGCTGGTTGGACGCCGCGAACATCACCCCGGCAGTTGTATGGGCGATGGAGCGAGCGTTAGAGCAGCCGATGTCAGCCGACAGCAAGAGCGGCTCTGAAAAGGTTCCGTTGCCGCCGTTGTCAGGGCCGTCACCGCCCACGACGTAGATTCTCGACTCCTTGAAGATCACCAGGTGATCGCCCGTTACGGCCATGCCGGTGATGGGGCCGCCGGTTTCATCCACCTGGATTGTGATGGCATCGCTGAAGGATAGGGGCTCGCCGTGAAATCTAAGCTTGGAGGCCCAGATCAGGTTAGGATCGTCTAATCCTGCCACAAACGTTCGGTTCCGACCGGTTGCTACAACGCTACAGGCCGGCGGAGCCACATTGTCGAGCTCCCCGGTAGACAGGTAGTCGATTTCCTTGGACACCAGCGTGGTGTCGGGCATGCCATCGTCAAACGTAACCGTACTCACCGCGGCGTTGTTATTGAGCCATCCGTTAGTGGTTCCGGCCGTGGTGGGGTCTAGGCTGCTGACTCGGTGGAACGAAAAGTCAGCCGTCGGATTGGCTGCTGTGCGATAAATGGCGATCGACACCTCCGAGCCCGGCCCTCCAGTGTGTACCGCACCGGTTCTCTTGAGCGTGTGCGCAAGCGTAGGGATCGTCAGCTGGACCGTATCCTCGGCGCCGGCAAGGGTAACAGGGATAGCCGCCCCCGTAGTACTACGCTCTCGCTCGCCAGCGGCGTTAGTCCACTCGTAGTAGACGCGGTACCAGTAGGTAGCTGTCGTGGTCAGCCTGGTGCCGCCCACGGCCGACTTGGTTACGGCATGAACCGAGGTATCAATCTCTGGGTATAGATGGAACCCCTGCTCCACGAGCCAGCGGCCGTCATACTGCCAGAGAAAACCGCCTCCGAAGTAGGCAGCCCCGCCGACCTGGGTGGCCGCGTTCTTGGCGGCAGAGTCCAGGTCGAGGTAAACGGTTTTGATGCCACGCTCGGCGTAAACCGCCGGTTCCGTGGTAGACGTCGGCAGAACGTCCAGCCTCTCCTTGTACCCTACGGCCACGGCATACTTGCTGCCGCTGACCAGCGAAATACTCGGCAGGTGGGCCTTGGTGGGCAAAGAGCCTGCGTTGCCGGGGAACAGCCTGGCGATCCACCTGGGGGCGTTCTCGGGAGTAACCTTACCGGTGTTCAATAGAAACGCCGTGGCCTGCAGCGTGCTCTCATGCTGCACGAGAATCGAGGCCGACGAGGTGCCAAGGGTGGCATCCAGAGGCTTGGCAATCAGCGCGCTGTGCGTGACCAGGAGGGCGCCGTTACTCCAAACCTCGCGGTTCCTGGCAGACGCCGCATTCTTTTCGTAAACAGTGACAGGCGTGCTAGTGCTTGTCCCGAAGTAACACGTGATCTGGTTGACGGTGCCCGGCGCGGCTTCGACCGTGGTAACCAGACCGAGAGGGGAAAGGGCGTTGGTGTAAACGACGCGCTCCACGGCCGCCGCAGACGCCCACACGACGCCAACGTTAGAGCCATCAAAGCTGGGCATGATGCCGCAGCACGTGGGAGCACCAGCTGCCGTCAGCGGGGTCTGGGCGCTGACTACCAGCGCAGTGCTGATGGTTCTAAGGCCAAGCGTGTTAGCCGTGGATGTATCGTAAACCGCCACCATGTTACTAGACGTGGCGCAAACATCGTAATTCGGCGTGGCGGCCAGGTTGGTGGCGATGTTCGTAAAGGCACTGCCGATCGTGCCGGCAACGTCCGAGGGTGTGATCTTTTTGACGGCCAGCGTCGTGCCAGTGACGCCAAAGAGAAAGATCGATCCGCTTAGCGCGATGAGCTTTGGCCGGGAATACGACGCGATCTGGTACTGGGAATAGATCGCGCTCCCGGTGACGGTATCAACCACCGATAGCCTAAGGCCGCCGGCCGAGTCCTCGTAGGCCGTGATCCCAACGCCGGATGCCTCTGCATAGTCGGCGTGGTTCTGGTTTACGTTGCGCTTCGGGACCGACCGGTGAGTTACGGTGACAGGGATGTGGGTACCCTTGTGATACCACTCGGACTGGCCGATATCATAAGAATACAGCCCCCCGACGTTCGTTCCAGAGCGCCCAAGGGCAAGAAGCTCATCCCCTCGCGAAAGTAGCGTCTGGAGCGAGAATGCTCCCATATCAAAAGCGGACGTTGCCTCGGCCAGGTAAACCGAGGTGCCAAGTTGCGTATAGCCGTAGCGCTTGCGGATGACCCCTCGAGACGTGAGCACGCCGTTGGAAAGAGTAACCAGGAATGGCGGTTCTACTGCCTTCGAGTCGCTCTTGGTGTCCAGGCCTGCCACGAATGGCACGCGGATGAGCTGAGTTTCAAGCACTTACCAGACCTCGATATCCACGGTCAGGGCTGCGCCAAAGCCGCTGGCAAGGAGGCGGAGATACTTGTCCTCATCAGCGCCAGACTGGTAATTGATGTAGCCCGCAGCCGTGGCCCCGCGCTGTGCCGTGATCTGGTATCCGCTCCACCTCTTGCCAAGGCCGTGACGTATGAGCGTGACAGAGCCGTTATTCAGCGTGACACCAGACAACGTGCGTCGGCTGGCTCTTGGATCTCCGGCAAGCTCGTTCAGGCGAGTCCTGATTTGCTCGATCACGGCGTCAACCGACTCGATGCCGGTTGTGGCCCTGGGGAGCTGTTTCATGGCTTACCAGCGAACCCCGTGTCGGCCGGCCGGCCAGTCCGGATCCACGGCGTCGCCATAGACATCCACGACGCGCCTAGGCGTGTTAAGGGCGCGGTTCTCGGCCATTTCCTCGATCCTGGCCATGAGTCGCTCCCTGTCCCGCTCGAGCGGCACCGTGTTACTCTCTTCCTTCTGGAGACACTTGATCGCCGCGTCTACGACGATCAGTTCTTCCCAGCCAGAGACGCCATCGACCGTGTCGGAATCGCCAGACAGGTTGGTGGGGGCCGGGATATAGATATGGCGATACACCTGGCCGCTGGCCGGAGTAGGGTAGAACGTGATCGTGGTACCGGTGATCCGGTAACCAAGGGCCTGATCACCTGCCGTGCCCACGCCGTAGCGGTTACGCTCCTGCGGCATGAGCTCGAAGAGCTCGACCCAGCGATCAGCCCCAGCCTGGTAATCAACCCCTAGAGTGGCGTAGTAGTCTGCCGGGAGGTTGACAGTGGCAGCCCCAGAGGCAGTGATCGATTGGGTGCTCTCGGCGTAGTAACCAAGGCCAGATTTCACCAAAATGTCATAAAGCCAAGTATAGCTGGCGTTGATGTAGCCGTTGATCTCGGAGTCGGAACAGAAGGTGGAATTAACCATGTCCGCACGTTCTCGGACCTTGGTGCGAAGCTGGGCCAGCGTAAACGTACGAGCCATGGTTAACCCACCACCTGTAAGCTAACTAGCGAACCCAGAACCCGAGATTGAACTCGTACGACGTCGCGCCAGTCTGCGAAGCCGCGTGGAGCGAGAGCACGTACGTACAGCCGGGCGGCAGAACAATGGGCGCGTGCGGAATGACAGCGTGGCACTGCGCCGTACCCTCCAGAACCATGCCGGTAGGCTGGACATGATCCGCGCCGTAGTCGAACGTATACTTATCGCCCACGACAGCAATGACGCTACGGATCAGGCCGCTCTGGATAAGCCGGACGTTGCTCGAGGCCGACGTCGTGACAAGCGCCCCGAAGTAGCACGTGGCCGACAGAGTCGAGCTCGCGTCGTGGTTGACGTTCACGGGGGTGATCGTCGAGCCGCCCGACGTGTAGCGCTCCACGCCGGTGTCGATCTTGGACACGTACCGGTGATCCGTGCCGTTGGCGCCGGCCGCCGTCACGATCAGGTGGAGCCGATCCAGATAGATCCGCTTGCCCTCGGCCGCCGTGTAGGTGTTCTTGAGCACCAGGAGGCTCTCGGCGTCAGAGAACGCGCCAGTAGCCGCGATCCCAGCGATGCCGGTGCCCGGAGTGGGGTTAGAGGCGACGAAATACGAGCCCTCGTCGGCCAGGGCATAACAGCCCTTGCCAACGAGCTGGCCGTAGGCCTCGCCGAAGCGCGAGCCACGGGCGGGGGCAATCGCCCCCTCGGTCGTGGCAGCCGGGATAGTCCGGCGGGCCTCGAGCTGTTCCTTAACGTAGTCAGCCATGGTTTATTCCTTGCCTAGGCAGTGAGCCCGGTGCGGCGGAAGATGCAGATAAAGTTGATACGATTGTTGGCGTTGGCGGAGACGTCGTCCACGGCGCCGCCGGAGGCGTCAAAGACTCGAATGGTGAGCGTCTTAGACGCCTGGGTATAGACGCCAACCTGGCAATACTTGTCGTCGGCCGAAGCCAGCTGAAGGCAGGCCACGCCCGAAATCATGTCCGGGTAGGCCTCATGAAAGGTGATGGTAAAGAGCCCGGCGCTAGTCCGAGCCACGCTCCAGCCAGCCCCCTCATTGCTCGCAGCCGAAACCGCGCCAGAGCCGTTGGGAGCGAAGGAGCCCGCCACAATGACGTATTCCTTGCCCTCGGCCCGGATGGGCGAAGTGATCTTAGCCATAGTAAATCCTTGTGTTTAGACGGGGCGGGCCAGGCCTCCGCCTAGCCCAACCCCGTCAAGGCCAACTAGATAGACATCACGCCGTTAAACGCCGGGGCCGTGCAAACTAGCTGGCCGTAGTAGCGGGCGCGAACCTCGATCCCGTCGTCCGAGGCCTGGCGGATCGCGTTGTTGCCATCGTCCATAACCAGGTGGGGGAAGCCGCCGAGGTGATGGAGCTTCCACGTGTCCATCTGGAGCACGTAGCCGCGGTTAGAGGGGCAATCGGGATCCGGGAAGACGGTGAGAACCCCGGCCGACGTGTAGATCTCAACCCCGCGGAAACCGACGCCAGCCTTCCCGCCGCCATCGTTGTAAACAACCTTGGATCCGAGCTCCTTAACGAGGGTGGAAAAGTTGGTGTGGTTCAGGTAGGCCGCATCCGGCCGCCCACCCACCATGACGCACTTCTCGGCGAGCGTAAGCAGGTTCTCGCTGATGGGCGCCGAGCTGTTATCCAGCCGGTTACCAGCAAGCCGAACCGTATCAACCGAGCGATCGACGCTAAAGAACGAGTCACCGGCCGTAGGCGCCGTGAGCGGCAGCCATCCGGCAAGGCCCTTCATTTTGACGCCCGGATCGCCCTCCGGGAAGAGGTAATCGTTGTCGGCAAACGAACCGACGAGCGACGCATCGTTGACGGTAACCGTGCCAGCGTCCAGATCAACCGCCGTGACGTACACAACGGCCGAGTTGGTGCGGAGGCCCGAAGCAGAGTCATTCGGACCCGCAACGAGCGACATGCCAACGCTAAAGTTCTTGGCGTCAGCGGGAACCGTCAGCGTGATCGTATTGCTGGACAGCGAGCTCCGGCGGCCAATAGAGCCCGAGCCCGAGCCGTAGCACGCGATCGAGGCCGAATGCCCGAGCTGGTCGAGCATCATGTCGATCTGGCTCTTGCGAGCCTCGACAAAGGCGCCCGGGTTGTCGCGCGAAGCCATGATGGCCTCGGCGTCGATCGTGGTAACCGCGTAATCCTTCGCGCGGGTAACGACCCACTGCTCCGACTTCGCCGGGGCAATGTTGGTGTTCGTCGAACGGGTGACGGCCGTGCTCAGCGAGGCCGAGCGGGCCATCGGGTTGCCGTACCAGATCGGCACGGCCATGTTGGCGCCGGTGAAGCCGTCCTTCTTGGCGAGCTTCGAGAGGAGAACGCGATTACGGCTCGCGACGTTCTCCGGCACGCCGGCCGGATAGAGCGTCTTGAGCATGTCTGCAAAAGTCGTAGTGGTAACAGCGGAAGCCATGACAGGTTGCTCCTGTCAGGCCCTCGTAAGGCAATGCTAAAAGGCTAAATTGATTAGTCTTGCAACTTGCCGAGCAAGGCGAGCTTCGCTCTTTCGATGCGCTCTTCCTCGCTCATCGGGGCCTGACGCTTGGTGGTTGAGGTTGCAGTCTTTGACTGCGATAGCGTCTTGGCCGGAGTCTCTGCTTTGGTGGCCGGAGCGGATTCCGTCTGCTTAGGCTTAAACAGCTCTGCGAAAATTGAGGCCTCTTCCTCGAGAGTCTTGTTATAGGCCTCAGCCACCTCCGCCGGAGTAGGCGTGGTGGGATCGCCAGCTTCCATGCGCTCGCGCGCCAGGTTGCTGGCTACCTGCATAAGAGAGCTGAGCGTTTCAGCGGGACGCTTGGAGTACGCTGCCTTCACGAAAAGCGCATCAGTAGCCTTGGCCAGGTGATCGGCCACGCTTGCCTGATACGTCGTGATAAAGCGCTGCGCCTCTGCCTGCTGGGCCGCCTGTTCCCGGGCCTGCCGCTCTCTTTCGAGCTGGCCGCGGAGCTCCTCGATCTGCTTCTGGAGCGAATACTGCTGCTTCTGCTCTTTGAGTTCCTTAGGGGCCTGATCCCCCATTTCTCTGGCTAGAAACTGGCCGCTGATGTCTCGAAAACCACTCTTAACCCCGAGAACCTCCTCATAGAAGGCGACAGGATCCAGAACGGCCAGATTCTTCTTGGCCTCGAATTCCTTGGCCTTGGCGAGCGCCGCCTCGAGTTCGGCCTTCTGCTTCTCCAGGGCCGCCTTGGCCGCGGCAATCTCCTGGTCGGCCTTCTTTTTGGCCCTGTGGACGGCCTCGAGGTGCTTCGAAACCTCGGGCGGGGGCGCGGCCTCTTCGGCTGGCTTGTCCGGTCTGGCGGTCTGTCCACTGTCAGCGGACGCATCCGCCTTGGGCTCCTCTTTGGTAACCGGCTTTTCCTCGGTAACCACAGGAGGCTCTGCCGGAGCCTCGCCCACGAGCTTGGCAGTCGCCAGGGCGATAAGATCGGGAGCAGTTTCCGTAGCCTCGGCCTGAACCTCGGCGCCGCTTTCAACTTCGGCCATGTGGGATATCCTCTTTGACTTGCGGAAAACCCGGGCCCATGCCTATAACCAGTGCATGGACAGCCCGCGGGTTAAGGAGCTCCTGGCAAAGCTCGTTGACGCCATCCAGGAGGAAACCAGAAATCAACTACTTGCAGCCCTAGGCGGGCCCGCCAAGGCCGCTAGGCAGGCCCCGGCCGCGCCAGTGGCCAAGAAGGCCGTCAAGCGCGATATGTCCTGCATCGCCCCAGGCTGTAAGAGCCGCTCCAAGGGGCCACGCTTTCGCTTCCTGTGCGAAAAGCACCTAAAGGCCTCGTCCAAGGACGTGGAATCCTGGCGGGCCGCTAGGTCGGGATAAGCTGCATAGCCTCCGGGGCCAAGGCAGCCGTAGGCTGTCCACCGGCCGGATCCATAGGTCCTGCCGTGGCCATGGCCGGATCCACAGGCATAGGCGGGGGGGCCGCCGGATCCGCAGGCGTCGCAGGAACGGGCGGGGCAGGAGGGTTAAGCATACCCTCCGCCTGGCTCATCCACTGCCGCATGGCCTCGAGAATGTCTTCGGGGGCGTTCTCGTGCCTGGCCTTGAGATAGGCCATCTGGACGCGCCTGAGCCCCTGCTGCAAGTCCTGATAGGGCTCCGGCACAGGCTGCTTTCCGTCCAGGAGTTCCTCGATGGTGGCCTCGATGTCCTCGATGGCCGCGTTAGCCAGTGACTTGGTACGCTCTAGGTCAGAGTGGCCAAGGAGCCGCCTCGCCTCATCCGTATCGATGAGCCCGGCCTGGGCCCAGTCCATAACGTCCTGCTTACGGCCGGCAGGGAGCCGACTCAGGATGCCGGCAGCCTCGATGGAGAGGCTATACTTATCCTCGTCAAGCTCGACCTGATCCCACTCGATCTTTTGCACCAGGTTCTTGGCAGAGAAGACGCTAACCACCCGTCCGCCATCGCCGTGGATCTCCCTGGAGATCTCCACGAGCATCTTGGCGATTTCCAGATGTAGTGACTCGTAACGCTGGGCCTGGATGGAAAAGCGCTCGGTTTCGATATTGTTCAGCTCGCGGAGCGCGGCACCGGACTCAACGTCCTGCGGCTTCTTGCTCGAGGCTGTGAGCTGGGAAATGCCTGCGAACTCGTACGCGGAGCGCTTAAGCGTCTCCTTGTACTGGTAAACATCGTTGCTGATGGCCTGCGGCGTCAGGAAGATGGGCGGCTTCCCGCGATAGGGGATGATGGCCCCGATCTGGTTGGTGATGTGGGCCTTGAGAGTCTTGGAGGCCACATCCACAAAGATGCGCGGGGTAGAAATCAAGTCCTGACACGCCGCGATAAACTTATTCAGCTTGTTGATTCGGAGCTGGATCCCGGTGAGCTGGGCGGCCAGCCCCTGGCCATAGAAGCCGACGACGGGCTTGCTCCAGTGGTAGAACCGGAACGGGAACGATGGCCCGCTCCACTTCTTGTCCTGGAGGGTGACGTTATCCAGACAGATGGTGTGCCGGCCATCGTCGGCTCCAGGCCCCGAGGGCAGGTGCCACGACTCGATGACCACAACCTGGTTGTCTTGCACCTGCCGATATGAGACGTACTGACGATCGTTCTTGTTAGCCAGTTCGATAGCGTTGGCGTGCTTCGGAAAATCAGCCTTCAAAACCTCGCGATCGACAAAGCAGCGATGGTGGAGTTGGCGGGGATTGCCCGTCCGACACTCCATCTCATCCACGATGATGTCATCGATGAGGCATCGCTCGAGCTTGATGTCGTTTCCGTCCCGGAACACCTTAACGACGCCGGTGCCGAAGATGCAGGCATCGCGGAACACATCCGCCGCGACGTCATAGACGTTGAGACGATGAAAGAGGCCTTCTACGAAACGCTCCAGGAGCTTGGCCCGGCGCTGGGCGGTAAAATCAGCCCCGTCCGTCAAGAAAGTTGCACGCGGCCGGTTCTTGGCGATCATCGATGCCGCGGTGTCGATCACCGAGCAGATGACGTTTTCCTCGCCAGCCAGCGGCTTGCGGCCGTACTGGCGGCCGCGAACCGTCCAATCTAGGCCAAGGAGATCGCAGTTGGCATAGAGCCGGGCGTGCCAGATATTCTCCTCGTGGAGGTAATCCTGCTCCTCCTCAAGGGCACGCACGTACTCAAAGACAGACTCGTGCGCCTCCCCCTTCGGGGACGTCCACCACGCGGGCGTATCCATGGAGCCTTACGACTTCTTGGTGAGGCGCGGAACCTGGCCATCGGGCCAGAGATCGGGATCGTCGTAGATCGTTACGCGAGGCTGCTCGGCCTCCGGCGTGGCCTTGAGCTTCTCAAGCTCTTCCGCCATGGCCGCATTCCACTCGGAGGCCAGGTCGGGAGCGTCTCGCTCGAGCTCGACCTCTCCCACCTTGACGCGGCGGAGGCCGTGGCTTTTCATGAGCGCCAGGAGGCGCTCCACCTCGTCAATCGTCATTCCAAACCTCTTCTAAGTTATCGCGCTCCCACCAGTCAGTTTCGGCGTTGCGCTCGTATTGCTCGGCCAGGCGGGCCTCTTCCTGGGCCTCTGCCCAGGCGTAATAGGCCTCGGTGCCGCGCTTTGGCGCCTCAACCACCTGCCGGGTGTAGTGGTGGAAACAGTGACGCCAGAGGTAGACAAAGGCGTCGATCGCGTGATCAGGAAAGCCCTTGTCGATGTCCTTGCCGCGCTCGTCCCACTGCGCGTATTTCATCTGCCGCTCAAGATGGCTCCCGCGGAGCACCTTGATGCGGCCTGCCATGAGATCCGAGTTACAGAGCTCGATGTGATCGCGCTTTTCCTGCTTCTCTGCCGGCTGGATATCGAACCCATACTCAGCGTTGAGAGACTCGATGATCGTCCTGCCGAGGCCGCCTCGGTCGCCGATCATGGCGTCGAATTGGCCGAAGATCTGCTCAGCCTTGCGCAACTCCCTGGCTATCTCGGAGACAACCAGGCCAGGCTGTGCGAAGCTGTAGACGTGGTACATCGTGTCGCACGTCTCGCTGTACGCCGCGACCTCGATGTCCGTGTCATCGTTAAAGCCTAGGTCGACCCCTAGGACGAAACGCCACTCATGGCCATCGGGAAGGCCAAACGGGTTACCCTCGGACAGTTCCGGTAACCAAGAGTTGCGCTCATCGTTGTAGCGAAAGACGAAGCCGGAATCGTCGGCCACCCACTGGCCCAGGTACTCACGGCGCCAGATGGGATCATCGTCGTGCCACCGGTTGGCCTCCTTGTCTGCGAGGAAGCCTTGCCAGATGTGTGGCATCGCCTGGTTATCAGAGGTATTCCAGGAGTGTCCCGACCAGGTAAACGGCCGTTCCCAGCCTTCGCGCGATCTCCAAGGCCTCGTAATCGCTGAGCCCTCGCGAGTCGCTTCGTAGAAAACGCCTGCCAGGATGGCACCCGGGGTGCCGGCCATGATCAGCGTACCGGCCCTGTCGTGCAGCGCAGGCTCGATGACCTGCTTTACGAGCTCATCGATGATGTCTGGCGGAAAGCTTTTGGACTCGTCCAGGACGACGACGTCATAGGGCTTGCCGCGGAGCTTATCGACGTCGTGGGCCGTTTCGGCCCCGGTGAGCTTGATGGAGCCGCCACGGGGGAATGTGGCTACCAGGTTGGTATTGTGGAAGTTGATACCAAGTTCCAACTCGGTATCTAGGTGTTTGAGCTCTTCCCAGATGAGGCTCTGGGCCGTTCCCCGCGTCATGGTGATGTAAACGCAGTTGGCGCGGGGCCTGGTTAGACAGGTGGTAACCAGGAGGGTGGTTAGCGCATACGTCTTACCCGCGCGACGGGGACAAAGCAGCGTCTTTTTGCGGCTGGGATCGTTCAGGAAGTCTAGCTGTTGCTGGAAGAGCCTGGAGCGGAGGAGCGAGGCCTTGCGTTCAGCTTCTTCGGCAGAGCCAGCCGCCAAATCCCTCTTCAGCCTGGCAAAGAGGGCATCTTGTACTTTCTTTTTCTTGGCCACTTAGCAGCCAAAGCACGCCCGTGCACCACCACAGGGCGGCCAGGAGAAAGCAGAGATAACCAAAGAGCACTACTTCTTGGACTTGACGCGTTTCAGGGCGTCAGCCAGAGGCTCGCCGATAACAGCCTTCTCGTTGCGGCCCATCTCAAAGCCATCGGCGGCAGATTCGTCGGGGTAGTAATACAGGACGTTGCCCAGCGGAACGAATACGGCCTGCCCGGCGTGATCGCCGCGCGTATGACGAATAACCACCGAGCCGGCCTCGAGCCGGATATCCAGCGTTTCCTTGGTGCGGGCGTCGCCCATGCTAAAGCCGTACTCAACCCGGCTATCCCGAAGCTTCACAGCCTCGCGGAACCTAACCTGCTTCAGATTCATCGGCTTCGGCCTTTCGGGATCGGGCCAGAACTGGCATCCAGACGGCCTGGCGGCGACCACGGAGCAGCTCGGCCACGATTGGCGTGCGATAGGTATAGAAAAACGGCTGTGAGACGTGAACGCCAGCGGCTCGGAGCAGTGCCTTAGCCACGCCCAGGCGCCGATACGGCTGCTTTACATACACGTAGTGGACGAGGGGCTTATCAAAGCCACGCTCTACACAGGCCCAGCCATAGATATCGCTCTTGGCCTCGTCTTCCCCTGGCACGTAGGCCACGTAAACCACGGAGCCGCGATCTAGAAGCTGCTGGATGGCTAGGCGATAGGCGTCGTAGTACAGGTTAAACGGCAGGAGCCCGGCTGCGTTGCTCGTCTTGAAGCTCTTGAGCCAGCTGGACATGACAAAAGGCATGTCGCGGCTCTCTGCCGGGCGGAAGGAGATCACCTAAAACTCTTCAGTCTCAGCGTCGTCGGCCCTGGCAAAGGCCTCGGCAAAGAAGCGCTCGTCTTCGGCGTCAGCACAGGCGAGGCACAGGACAAAACTCTGCTCCTCGCCAGTCTCTGGATCCCAGCTGACAACGATCGTGCCATTGTCGCAGTTATCCGCGCCGCAGTTGTGACAACCACTCATTCGTACTTTGTGAAGCCGGTTACCGTAGGCAGATGCTTGAAATACTCGCGCCTGGGCTCTGCCTGCTTTGGCTCCGGCTCCTTGCTCAGCGAGGCAAAGAACTGCTTACGGAGTTCCTGAAAGCAGGGCCGGCAAAAGTCCTTGCCGGTGCCCTCGACATCCAGGTACCAGTCCTCGTGGCGATAATAGCCGCCGTCCAGAGTCCAACTGCCGTCTTTCTGCTGAGTCAGGTTGGAATCGTGCGTCATCAGTCGGCATTCCATTTCACGTCGGCAGCGATCGCAGGCGTGGTAACTGATGTGCACCTGGACGGTTTTTGTCAGCTTCATTTGGTTTCCAGCCTCGACACAAGCCGGGCCCGGTACTCTGGCGGCAACGTCCCGAACCACTCCACCATCAGGTCGATCCGGCCCTCATGGCCCAGCTCATCGGCCTCGTCCCTGGCATCTTTCTCCAGGGCCCTGGCTTCCTTGAGCAGGCCAGAGATAGCCCGGGCCAACTTGGTGGCCTCGGCCGTGTGGTGGGCGTCGTAGCTGTCTTTGGCGTTGATCTGGTAATCCAGCTTGTCTAGCTGGCGCCGGAGCTGGCGGAGGCTCTGCCCTGTGAGCTCGTCCAGGGATGGAGTACCCTCGCTCCTGGCTAACGGCTCTGTCGGGGCAACAAAGCTAGACTGGATTCCCTTGGCCCGGCACCGGCTGCAAGCGTCGCCGGAGTTATGGACTAGCTGATCACAGCCCGGCCCGGCACACCTGACGCTCACCCCAGAGCAGCCATGGCCGTGAACAGGCCGATCAGGGCCGTGGACTCGCGAACGGCTTTCCTGCGAGCCGGCTGGAAGAGGCAAACGCAAGGCTCAACGCTCACGCTCGTCCTAAACTCGCGAAACGGCTTCTTGCCATAGCGCCTGGCCTGACCGTGGAGCGGCTCCGATCTGGTACGGTGCCAGACAACCTCGCCAGTACCGTTGCAACGGTTGCAGTCCAGTCTGGGGAGCTCCCCGGCGTGCCTGGCCCGGCGGATGTCCCACCAAAGCTCATTGTTCTCGGCGTCAAAGCTGGCTCGAGCGCGCTTCAATCGGCTTCTCCTGGTAATCCGACTGGTTACCTAGATCGATAACCAGTGGTGCGAGGCCTGTGCGTCCGCGTGGCCTGTGAGCAAAGGCGGGGCAGGCTGGCGCTATGCCAGCTATTCAATGCAGCCTTTTCAGGGGCCTGCCCCGAATTGGTTTTTGGGGATCCAGTAGCGCGGGGCTAGAGGCCCGAGGTACCCCACCCCCAAAGGGGGGGGTGATCGGGCCCCGTGCCCCACCCGGCCTCACCTGAACTAGGCCGGCTTTGGGTTGGTGCTCGGGTGAAAAAGCCTTGCTTTTGGTTCTTTCCTAAGCAAGAACGCTTGCTTAAGCCCAGAATCGGCCTTCGCCCCAGGATGGCCTATGTCCTACAGGGTACCGGTTAGCTCGAGTGCGGCTCTTTTCGGGACGTCGCACACGCGGCCGCTGGCGGAGCCAGTTTCGCCGGAGCCAGTTTCGCCGGAGCCGCCAACTCATCTCCGTTGACAATCCGCATGGCTCGAGCGAAGCAAGCTTCGTGATAAGGCCCTTCAATGCTCTCCGTTAACGGCTCTCTGCAGAACGAAAAGATGCAGAGTTTCAGTGGCTTAGCCATGCGTGGGTTCTCTGCTTTTGTCGCGCTTCGCGCCTTACCGCTCGCGCGACTCTCGTTGCCCGCAGGGCGCGAAGACTCAAACTAATCCGCTAGTTATGCCAAGCACCGGCCCAAAACCACATGTACAGCGGCCACGCCTTGTCTTGGCTAGGTGGCAACTGCCACAAAGCAGCTGGAGCACGTCTGGATATCCAGAAGCGATAACCCAGCGGTAAAAACACCGATTGGCACCACGCCTTGAGCCACGGGCTCGCCTGTGCGCGGCTCCAGAACCATCGATATGGTCTAGGCTCAACTTGTCTGGGTCCGGCTCGGAGCAGCAAACGCAGCGGCCACCATAACCAGCATAGACAGCGTCGCGGAGGCGCCTGGTACGCTCGGCGGCACCCCGAGCATCGCACGGCCGACACTTACCCTTGCTGGACCGATTACTCGCGCCACAGCGAGGACATGGCCGCATCTAGATTGCGGGCCGAGAGCACGTTGCTAGGTGTTTGCGCCGGCTATTGAAACGGTGGCGCCAGCCCGCGTGGATATGTGCAGAGGCCCTAACCAGGGCAGGGCGGGTTACACAATGCGTTAGTACGCTTCGGCCCGGCGCCTAAGTCTGCGTAATAGCTCGCGCACAGTTGACAGAGGCTTGCCATATTCAGCGGCAAGGCGGCCCAGTGATTTGTTATCCCTGTAGAAACCGTAATAGAACGCAAGTTGTAGCTCGCTCATCTCGGTGCTATGGCGAGCCACGTAGCGCTCGAGCTGCTCCAGGAGCTCCGGCCTACGCTCTTTCCTGGCTACAGGCACCCGCTTAGGTTCCTCGTCATCGTGCCAGAGACCTCCGCCCCAGATACTGTCGCGATAGGCCTGGATCTTGGTTTGGAAGGCACCAGCCGACTTGGGCCCATAACCAGGAGATAGGCCACCGTCGGCCATCCTGTCGTGCCAGGGCGGATAGTAAATCCAGAGATCATCGGAGTAGGCTTCACCCTCGAGCTCATCAAAGAGCTCCTCGGCGCTATAGCCACTCCGACCTGGCCTCACCAGCCGTTGCCCGTGCCCTCGGTAGCCCGCGACACCTTAAGCCGGTACAGAGGCTTGCGGTTCTCTTCCGTGGCGTCAGGATTCTCAAACAGCTGGATGCGATCGCCGGGATTGAGCGTGATAGGCTCCTTAACCTGACCAGAGAAACCAGCCCCACGGTTCTTCCACAGGCCAGCCAGATCCTCCATGCTGCCACGCTTCGCCGTCGTATTGCCCTTGGTATTCATCTCTCCCCCTTGCCTTTTACTTCGGGTTCCACTCCCACTTCACAGAGCACGCCTCGACACTATCGCCGTGAGCTCGCTCGGTAACCAGTCCGCGATACTCAATTCCCCTGGCCCCTGGCATATAGGCCATCAGGGCGTGGCCGCCGTACAGCTCGGCCGAGCGGAGTAGCTCGTTCCACTCTTCCCGGCTAATGGCACCCTTGCGCTTGCACTGCACCATTAGGATTCGAGGGCTGTGCTCACGCACGGCCAGTATATCCACGATGCCCTTGGAGCCGCCCGAGCGCACGGCATAGTATCCATGCCGCTGGATGTCAGCCTTGACCCGGTTCTCGAAGGCGTAGCCTTGCTGGTACCTAGTGGTCATCGCCGATCTTGACAAGGCCGTGCCGAACGGCGGTTACCACGGTTTCAAACTGCACGCGAAGACGCTCGTTATCCCTTCGCAGCAGCTCGTTTACCTCCACCAGCCTCTCGTAACACTCTGGCTTCTCGTCGTTACAACAGCATCTCTGCGTGGATTTTGGGATACTAGCCAGGCGCATAGCGCTGTTCTTCTTGTAGAGTTCGTCCTCAAGTTCTCTGATACGCGCCCAGAGGAATTCGACTTCGAAAACAACCTTCTTAGGCACACCAGCACCCGCGACACGACACAGACAAGGCCTTGCCATACAGAGCATCATGGGCTATTGCCCATGCGTCGGAAGTAAGCATAAACGGATGGGTGTTTCTGTCTCTGTGCCACCCAACGAGAGCATTCATACAATCCTTATAGCTCGGCCCATCGTTCCAGCCGTACCAAACTGCGTTTGCGCAATACGAGCGCGTGGATCCGTCGTCCCTGATGGCCAGGACGGCCTCTTCCAGCCTGGCAAGGCCTGGCTCGATGGACTTCATTTGCTCCCAGGTCAGACTGTCGTCCATATCAGCCTCCATTTATCCAACTTCCGGATAAGCATCACGGAACGTCAGCGACGTGCCGTCATTGTTGACAAAAACGCCCATCCATTCCCCGGCGAAGTCACCCACCACGTAGTAATCAATCCTGCCAGTGCCAAGGATAGGCTCCAGATCTGTACTCCACTGCCTTACGTCGCCTCTGTAAGAGGCCTCGGACCTGTCAGGCCCAATGCTCTCATTGGGTAGCAGGCGGAGGCCTTTGCGAGCGCGCAATTCCCTCACTGGAGTTGCTCCCTGGCCACCGAGCGAACCTCGAGAAAGAGCTCGCAGCCGTTGGCCGTTGCCTCGAGCTTGTCAAACAGAGCATAGGCCCGCTCCTCGTCCTCGCCTTCGTACAGCGTGGCAGCGGCGCCGGTGTTGTCCGTGACCGTGACGGCGTAAAAGCGCATTAATGCCGCCACCTGTCCTCGCCAAAGAGGAGCCAGAGCATCGCGATGAGGCCCAGGGCAAGCGCCGCCTGGTAACCGAGCTCAGCCCAGCTCAAAGGCGACTCCGGCTGGCCTCGTCGCTGTAACCCTCAGGGTAGCGCCTGGCGAGCTTGTCCAGATTCATCTGAGCCACCTCTTCAAGCGTGAGCCCAGCTCGGTGGGCGATCGTGGCGATATGCCAGAGCACGTCACCAAGCTCAAGCGCCAGCTTGGTGCGGTCGAACTCATGGCCGTGGTAAACATACTTCTTGATGACCTCGGTGGCCTCACCGGCCTCCCCGATGAGTCCAAGGGCGAGATAGGGCAGGGCATCGCGACGCTCGCCAAGCGTCCGCAGAGCTCCAGACTGGTAATCGAGCAACGTCATATGCGTCATGGCTTCTCCCCCTGCGCAGAGCACATCCGTTCGGCGAGGCCAAGGCCACGCTCCAGGTCCAAGGCCATCTCGAGCGCATGGCGCAGGACATCGTCAACCACGCCCGGGCTGTCGCCGTAGTAGGCGGCCTCGAGTACGTTCCGAAGCGCTACCGCTTGGCCTTTGGCCGCTAGGACCAGCCTCTGTGCCGTGGACACGGACAGAAGCTAGCAGTTAACCGGCATGCCAGTCAACTACATTCTACGCCTTCCCGGGCGGAGAATGCGGGAGCATTTCGCTATGCTGTCGCTCGAGCGCTGCTCTTCAGCAGATGCTCGGTGCCTGTGCGAGCCCTATCGATGGCTCGGGTGAAGGCTACCCAGTCTGTATTATCGACGGTGCCGATCTGCCACTCACCGTCGATCATCCTGTCCATGTTGTCTAGCTTGGCGTGCAGATACGCCGCAGCACATGCCAGCTCGTCGCCAGACATGTCCCACGCCCGGAGCATCCGGTGACAGGCCGTGAGCAGCTCGGCGTTTGCCGAGCGGAGCTCCGATGCCAGCTCACGGCCATCAGAAACCTGTTTCTTAAGCCTCTTACAGAGGAACATGATAGGTCCGAGCATACGAATCTCCCCTCTGCCACACCGCCAGTTCCCTACCCTGGCGAATGCAACGCCCCCTCACCAATGGGGGCTACCTAAGAGCCCAATAAGGCAACTCGGATGCCGCGATACGCTCGAACTTGTCCCCTGCGGCCCGCCCCAGGACGTACCCAGATTCGTAGCGTCCAAGTGAAACGTTGTATCTCAGGAGGCCCGTATACTGTGTCACCGAGCCATCCATACGGTTCTTAGGCGTCGTTATATAAGTTAGCACGGTGTTAGATGGCGCGCCACTCTTCCCGTTGCCCCGCGAAATCATAATCACCCGTGTCGCCACTTTCACGATATCGGAGCTACCCATAAAATCTTCGATATCCGGGACGATACTCCGGTCTTGGCGATCACGCTTACGCAAATGAGCAACCAAGATGATCGGTTTACCTAGCCCAATGGACAGGTCGCGGATGCGCTTAACGATGGCCTTATAACCACGGTTCTCGTTATCGTCGTGGGTATCGACGTAGTGCAAGTGATCCAGGATGATGAGATCCGTCTGATCCTGGATAGCCCGGATAGCCCTGTCCAGGTGAGACAGGCCGAACTCGCCACCCTCGAGGTAGAACGTACTCAAGCTGGCAAACTCTGTTCGGAGCCGATCCTCGACGTCGAGGCCAGCGAATTCCCAGTCCAACTCACCGCGATACCACGCCTGGTAAGAAAGCTTTGCGGGCACCTCGCGGCCGGTAACCAGAAAGGCATCGACGAGCGCACGGTATTTAAGACGCCGCTCGATCTCTTTCGGTTCGGCCTCGAGAGCGAAGTAATGCACGCGCTTTCCGGCCAGAAAATTGGCCTGTGCGATACTGGCCGCTAGCGCCGTTTTACCTACGCCAGTGCGGGCGCCGACTAGAATCAAGTCGTTAGGCAAAATCCCGCCTAGTGCATCGTCCAGGTAGCCAATCCCATACCGCAACTCTTTTCGGAGAGCCAGCTTGCGCTCATGCTCCTCGTTGATAAGCCGCTGCGAGGAGCTGGCGAAGTTGAGGCCAAAGTCGATCACTGGCCGACCTCGGCGAGCTCGGGAAAGACTTCCTTGAGCACCTCTGCGCAGCGCCGGGGGCTGTTGCCAAACCACCTGAGCCACTGGTACAGGCTCGGCCCACCACGGCTCAGGCTGCCAATCCTCCCCTGGTTATCGATCCAGCAACTGCTACACCGGCCGTTGACGTACACGTTTTGGTTACCGCGTGTCGTAGGACGGAGTTCGTAACGCTCTCCGTTGACGGCCGGGTGGCCGCTCAGCCGCCGCAGCCCCTTGGCACAGTCCAGGCGAAACACGGCCTCCCAAAAGCCGTCTGAGGCGTAGGTCTCGACCTGCATTGTGGGTCTCGGACCCATGCTTAGACCATCGGCGTTTAGCGGGTAGGCTTGAGCGATTTCGTGTTCCCGATAACCAACATCCCAAAACCAGACAACTTTAACCAGGAAGGGATCGGCCGGATCTTTCTGGTGCAGGTAGCCGGGGACTCGCATGATGCGGCAGACGTCTCGAGCTCGCTCGTCCGCGCCGTAGAACGGCACGAGCCGATGTCGCACGATGTCGTCCCACGACTCCGGTGTGGCATCCTTGGCCTTCCAGTAGGCGTGGTAGCCGTTCTTAGTCTCTATAACCAGTGTGGGAGCGAGCGGAGATCGCTGAAGCCTAGCCATCTGCTCCTCCTTGCTGCCACTGTCGATATCGACGTACCAGGCCAGGATCCGATCCAGGTTCTCGCGGCGCCTAGCGCCGTGGAACAGGTTCACGGCCCAATAGATGCCAAAGCCTTGGCGGTTCATTTCTCCCGCCTTGACCGGATCGATATCCAGACATGATGGGTTGCTCAGCCGATCATAGTCGTGGATTGCGTACCAGGTGTTCCACACTGGTTATCGACCTGGCTTACTCTCTTCACTGGTAACAGGGCGAGGCCACGCATTCTTAGCATTAAGCTCTTTGATGGCCTCGTCGAGCTCGTCTGGCTTGTCTACCTGGGCGGCGCCCAGGGCCCGGTCGAAGTTATCCGGGCGCCAGTTCGTATCGCCGTTGAACCACCTTGCCGTCTCGGCCCTCTCGCGGCTTTCCTTGGCGTACTGCCGGAGCACGGCCTCACACTCGGCCTCGGTGATGCCATCGTGGAGCAGCGAGGCAATGCGCATGAGCCGTTTCTCGGTGGCCACAAGGGAAGACGTTACTCCCAGGGCGTCGCGCCTGAGCTCGTCCTGGAGCCGCCACAGTCGCTCGCATGGCTCTCGGTAGCGCTCTACCAGCCGACGCTTCGACTGATACTTACGCTTCAAATTTTGCGTAGATCTCTTAGATCTTTTAGCTAAGCCATGGCTAAAAGCGCCTCGTGGTTCGCTAACGCTTGTATAGCACGTTTTTGACCCGCTTTCAAGAGAAAAGCGACGTGCCAGTTTAATATTTTCAGAAGCCAAGTAAACACAGCCGTCTAGCAGCTCCTGAGTGGCCTCCTCCAGCCAGTCCATCCCCTCCCTGGCGACGTCTAAGTGTCCGTACTGCTTACGGCCATGGCGCATTCGCTCGGCAATTCGCTCCAGAACGAGGCGCTCATCCTCGTTCATGTCTCGGACGTCCATCCATCCAGCGCCCCCCGAGAGGATGTGGCTATCGCTCATTCTGGCCCCCGGAGGTAATCTGGCGGGCCAACCTGCGCCGATTTACCAAACCGGCCTGTTTCGACTTACGACGGTTTGCAAGTGTCCGTAACTCCACGAGCCGATCTTGGCGAGCGGCCATACTGTGGGGCCATAGCGGGCAACCGGTGTCGGCGCAGCGCTTGGCCTCCTCGAAATCTCCGCCCATGCACTCGATGCAATTCATTTGGATGGCGGCGTCTACATCCCCGGCCAGGCGCTTGCGCTCGATAGTTCGAAACTTCGCTCGGATTGCCTCACGCATCGGAATCCTCCCACCCGGGTACCTCGTCCAAGGCGTCCAGGGGAACGAAAATCATCCCCCCGCGCCCCATCTTCGGGCCCTCATACACGCGCATATTCTGCTCAACCTTTGCCAGGGTGCTGGCCACGGGCCTGGCCGTGCCGTGGATCCAGACGATCCATACGGGGGCCCCGGTACAGGCTTCCACGGCCTGGTAATCCCGGAACAGGCGCAGGCTGATGCCTGTCTCGAGCCGCCCCGTAGCCCTGGTATAGTCCGGCCGAGTCTTGTACTTGACCTCGACGAACCTGAGCTCCCCGTCTCGAGCGGCCAGAAGATCAGGCATCACAAGACTGGTTATCGGGCCTCGCCCCTCGAACCGAGGTGCCTTACTGTCGCCCTTGCCGGAGTAGTCGTATACCGGCAGGACGCGCCAGCCACGGGCCTTGAGCCAATCGGCCATACGAACCTCGTACGTACGGCCGAGCTCGAGAGAGTCTTCAAACGTCATGGGCCGAGGACATAGGCGATGCAGAGATACGTCCAGATCGCGGCCCATCCGACGACGCTCACGCAAACCCACGCGGTGACAAATCGCTCGCTCATCGGGCTCTCCGTTCTGCGATGTCGTTACAGAAGTCCACGATGGAACGAGTGCGGGTGAAGTGGAGGCGGAAACAGGCGATCGAACAAAGACACAGCTCGTAGCCGTTTGCCATCTTCAGCGTCACGCCGTCCATGCCAACATCGCGCTTGCATTCTTTACAGTGCCGCATGGCTTTCCTCCTGGAACATGTCCAGTTGCTCCTGGGCCTCGCGGAGTCGCAGTCTGGCCGACTCCGCATACCGGTTGTTTCGCTCGATCCCGAGCGCCTCGCGGCCGAGTCGTTTGCAGGCTACGAGCGTGCTCCCTGCGCCGGCAAACGGGTCGAGTACGATGTCTCCTGGGTTGGTAAAGTCCCGGATCACGGCCTCCATGAGACACAGAGGCTTCTGCGTTGGGTGAAACCGGCGGATCCCTGGCTCGATGCTCGGAGCGATGTACGTGGCTGGCCGGCCTCCACCGTTCCACTGCATACGGCCGCGCTTGCGCGGGGCGTGGAATATCGCGATCTGCTCCGTGCCAACCGCAGGCCGATCCCCGGTCATCTGGGGCATGGGGTTGGACTTCACCCAGGTTCCCATGCGGACGTATTCGGCGCCGGCTTCCTCGAGACACTGGCGCCACTCCACCAGACTGATCTCGTCACAGAAGATGATGATCCAGCGCTTGGCAAGCCGGCAGAACTTGAGCGAAGCAGAGCTCATGCGGGCCCGGTTCATGGCCTCGAAGTCGAGTTCATCTCGCTTCTTGGCCCCGTCCTTACGCCGCTCGAGGCCGAGGCGTGAGTGCACCCTGGCGGAGTACGGAGGGTCACAGATGATGTGGTCGACCGAACTGTTTTCCATCTTGGCCATCACCTGATAACAATCCCCGGTGATAACCCCGTCGTCCGTGAGGATCTCCATGGCTACACCTCCACCATGTCCAGCCCAAGGAGGGCGTACTTGGCCCGGACGGCGGTAAAGCTGATAGTGGCCACGGCCATCTTTGCCACGGCCTTGCCCGTCTTGGGATTGAAGACAATCACACTCACCATCGCGCTCATGCTCGTATTAATCGGCGTGCCGTTTAACGACTTTAGGGCCGATCGTTAAGTAGGCGAAACAGCCGGACATGGCCGCCGCCGCGCAAACTGGGATTGCACTCGTCGTAGGTGCCGTCGCGGCTCGGGTTGAGCCGCTGAACGCGCCGCAGGCGGCCGAGCCGCTCTAGCACCTGGTCAAGTCCGTCCTTGGAGAGTTCGGTGATCTCTTTAAGTTCGTTGTAGTTAGCGGATCCGCCCAGTTCCATAAGGGCGAAAATCACTTCGCTGTCTCCGTAGTGCTCACCCAAGAACCACGCACAGTCGCCACACTGAGACTCGGTAACGAGGCGCATGCGCCCGCACTCACAAGGCGTACCCGAAGCCGGGATCGCGGCCTTCTTGCGGATACATTGCCTACACTTGCGCCCCTTACCGTTCCTGCGCCGGACACCGCAGATGACGCACAGTGAGTCCATGGCATGCACAGTAAAACGGCGTGCCAGACAATGTCAACGTGTCATGAATTTATCGCTAGTGAGCGCCAGAAGTCTGTGGTAGTCTCTGACTCATGGCTCGCCCGTTCAAAACACCAGAAGAGACAAACGAGGATAAGTTTTTCGGATCCTGTCTGGAGCAGTGGCGCCAAGAGTCAGGCTTCAGCCGGGAAGAGGTACATGTGATTACCGGCTTACCCATGACGTCTCTCCGTCGTTGGGAGGCCGGGGTAAGAATCAACGCCGAAGCCAAGAGGAAGCTTCTACATCTCTACGGCGTAAAGCACATCCCGCTATTCGGGGCTCCGGTGCACGAGATCTCCGAGGCCAGAGATGCTGACTCAGCCCCGGCTTTCTACCTGGTTACCAACCGCAAGCGCCTGCCCGACCTGAAGTGGGTTGCCGAGGCCGAGCGCGCCCTGGCCGAGGTCAACGCCAAGTGGCGCGAGAGCCTTGGTGGCCAGCGCAAACCGAAGCTGGTGCCCGTGCCAACTTCGAAGCAGAAGCAGCAGCAGCGCTAAGCTTCGCAAGATCCCCCGCCCCGCTCCTGGTTACCGCCTCTTACCAAGCGCACTCGTTTATCGTTGACTAAACCGGCATGCCGGATTATCAACGAAGCATGACGAAGCCGGGTGAGATTCATTCGCTCCTGCTTAAGGTGATGGCCGACGTCGGCCCGATCACCAAGGGCAGGGAAAACACACACTTCAAGTACAGCTTTCGTGGCATCGATGACTTGTACAACGCCATCCAGCCGGCGCTGATCAAACACGGCGTGACGGTGACACCCAGCGTCCTCGACGTCTCTCACTGGGAACTCGAGGGCAAGAGTGGTCCGATGTTTCGGATCGTGGCCAAGGTGGCCTTTACCTTCACCGCGGTCAGCGATGGCTCTGTGAGCGTCGCGGTGACCCTGGGCGAGGGCCTGGACTCTGGTGACAAGGCCTGCAATAAGGCCATGTCTGCGGCCATCAAGTATGCCTTTATCCAGTCGCTGTGTATTCCCACGGAAGGGCTCAGCGAGGATTCTGATAGCGAGTCGCCACAGGCGGTGTCGCTTCAGCGAAATAAGCAGCATAGCGAGCCAGCTCCGGCATCGGCTCGGGCGCGTAGCGTGGCGCCGGTTCCTGCCGCAGGGGATGCTCTGACGGAGCTCCGCGCCTGGCTCGCATCGGCCAAGGAGCAGGCTGATCTGGAGAAGATCGCTGCCCAGGCCCAGGCCCGGCTTAGCCCGGCGGATCAGGCCAAGTTCCGCAGGGAGTATGGCGAGCGCAAGGCCCAGATCGGAGCCAGTCGGTGAGGGTGCTGGACGGCGAGGACAAGGGCAAGGCCGTGGGGCTGGCCAATAATATCCGCGCCTTGCTAATCGGGTCGGGCACGGCAGTGGCCGTTCATGCCGTGGGGGCGGTTGTCATTGCTCTCTGCCGGACCGTTGGCATCTCTGTGGAACGCTTCTGCCTGCTCATGATCGATGCCAACAAGGTCGTGGATGCGCAGAGGAAGGGGCCGAACTAGCTATGGCTAATCCCACTGGCTCGAGCATGGCCAGGGCGGCGCAGTGCCCCGCCTCTCACGCCTTGCCGCAGGTGCGCACCGAGTCCGGTGAGGCCGCCCAGAGAGGCCACGCTATCCATGACTATCTTTTCAACGTGTCAGAGCTCGGTGCCGAGGCGGCCCTGGCGAAGGTACCGGAGAAGTACAGAGCCGACTGCGAGCGCGTCGACCTGGAGAAGCTGCCGGTGATCCCGGCGAGCTACTCGGCGGAGGTGGCCTTTGTTCTGGATGTGGCGAGCGGTGCGTCGCGTGTGGTGGGCCAGAATATTGGCCGCAATTATCCTCCGTTGTCCAGTACAGAGGTGGCGCTCACACTGGATGTCGTGGCTCTTGATGGGGAGGACGGGGTATATCTCCTCGACTGGAAAACGGGACGTGGCCACATCCCGCCTGCTAAGCAAAATTGGCAGCTCAAAGCCGGAGCGGTAGCAGCCTGCAAGGCCTACGGCCGTACCACCGCCGTGGTTGGCATCGTCAAGATCGCAGAGGACGGCTCCGTGCACTACGACGAGGCCATGTACGATGCGATGGAGATTGATGCGGCCCTGAACGATCTCCAGCGAATCGTGGCCAGGGTTCTCGAGGCGGAGGTCGACGTTAAGAGCGGCCGTACGCCCAATGTGGCCACGGGGGCGGAGTGCCGCTGGTGCCCGGCCTTCGCGGCCTGCCCGGCGCAGATGGCCCTGGCTAAGGAGCTGGCAGTTAGCCCGGATAAGGCGCTCTTGCCGGTAAACAGGGCCGGCGAGCTTACGCCCTACGGGGCCAAGCTGGCCTATGACAAGGTGATCGCGGCCGAGACGCTGGTTAAGCGAGCCAAGGAGGCCTTGTATGCGTATGCGTCCCGATACCCCATTGAGCTTGGGGATGGGCGGGTGCTGGGCCCATACGACGATCGACGTGAATACATCGACGGGGAAGTTGCCCACTCCGTTCTTGCTGAGAAGTTTGGGCCGGATGTGGCGAAGGAAGCGACAGAGCTTTCTACGTCGGCTGCTGCGATTGAGCGGGCTGTCAGGCCTCTCGCTGCACGAGGAAAGCTCGCGGCGCTCATGAAGGAGATCAAGGCGGCCGTTAAGGCCAGGGGCGGGGTGAGGGAGAAAGTTTACCAGACGATCCGAGAGTACAAGCCGTGAGTGAAATCGTCATCAGTAAGTCTGCTCTCGAGAGAGAGGTGGATGAGCTTCTCGAGGCGTACGGGAGGAGGCTGAGTCGCTGGTACTTCGGCGGAGTGATCGAAGGTGAGGAGGTGCGGGTGTCGCTTACGTACCGGCGCCAGGGAAACGAGGAAGTGCCCGGATTCGTCTGCCATCTGGTTATCGACGATGACGACAAAGGCCATCGTTACTACGTACTAGAGCTCGGCGATGGCACGGTAGTTACCTCGGAAGATTTCGACGCGGGGGTACACGAATGGCCGCTGTAGATACGATTTCCGCTGGCGACGAGTTCGCTGGCCTCGTCGCCGGGCTTAGTGACAGGGAGTTTGCTCTCTACGCGGCCAAGGCGATGACTGCCGCCATGGACGCGATCAAGAGCCGTAGCCCTCGAGCCCTGGCCGTTGTCCTGCACATCATGGATGTTATGACCACGGACGGGAAGCGGCGTGGGTTCATTGATGGGAACGAATACAAGATGCTCGAGGAAGTGATCGGCGAATTCAACTTCCCGCCGGGCAAGGGGAACTGATGCGCGTCGTGGTTGAGTTTAACGAGGAGGAGCTCAAGGAGTTGGTTAACCGGCGTATGCAGGAGCTTGGGTATGCCGCGCTCGAGACGTCGATCTATACCACCCCGAGCCAGTTCGGGCTGAACGGGCCGGAGAAGTGGCGTACCAAGGCCGTGATCGTGGTTCAAACCACCGAGGCCGAGGGGATCTATCGGTGATGGAGTTTACCAACCACCGGCTCCGAGCTCTGCTGCGCATGCCCGGCAAGACGATGCCCGGGCTGGCAGCAGAGCTCCTTGAGGCCCGGCGGATGCTGGCGGAGTGGCTCCGGCATCTGGACGGTCAGAATCCACGCCACACCGGCCTTGCGCAGCATACGGTTAGCTTTCTGGGGGAGGACTGGGACTGATGCCGGGGCAATATCTGACTACCGCGCAAGCTGCTGCTTTTCTTGGTTACAAAACCAAGGCCGGGCTATTGATGGCAATGGCCAAGGGCAAGATCAAGCCGGCCGGTCGCCGTGGCGGCACGGGTACTTACGTATGGTTGAAATCCGATCTTGACTGCTTCTTAACGGGTGGCGTAGGGTCGTTATATGGCAGGTCAGAAAACGGGCTGGAAACGCCATGCGGGGTACGAGATCGAGGCGACTTCGACGCTGAAGGGGGTTTGGAGGACGCGGGACGGGAGGTGGTACGTCCGGGGCCACGCGACGGATCCCAAGACGGGGAAGCTCCGGGAGGTGAGCCGGTGCTTGTCGGTGGCATCCGCAAGCGACGCAAGGGCCTGGTTAGAGGACGGGCTCGAGCGGATTCGCACGGGCGGTCCTACAGCAACGAGGATGCGATTCGGGGAATACGCGAAATTGCTCTTCGCGCGAAAGGTGGAGCTCGGTGATCTGGCTTCGCTGAAGTCGGTAGAGACGTGGGAGTCGGTGCTTAACGAGCACCTGATGCCGTACTTCGGTGAGTATTACTTGGATGCGATTACCAAGTCGGACATTGCGAACTGGTTATCGATCCAGGCCAGGCTGGTAACCAGCAAGAAGTATAGTCCGAACTCGGTAAATAGTTGGCTGGCCAAGCTCAAGGTGATCATGGCCGCCGCGACGGATGAGTTTGACTTGGCCAAGGATCCGGCGCTAAGGGTCAAGCCGCTGGATGCCTCGACCTGGCGTACCTATACCCGGGAGGCTCCAAATGCGCTCCGAGCCGTTGACGTGCCCCGTTTTCTGCGAGAAATGCGCCTCAGCTTCCCCCAGCACTACGCATTCTGTGCGCTTGGGTTCGCTACTGGACTTCGCCCGAGCTCGTTGCGCCCGCTGCGGAGGATTGGCAGCCAAGCTGATCTTGACTGGGCCACGGGGATTCTTTGGGTGCGACGGAGCCACACGGTACGGCAAGAAGTGATGGAGAAGACAAAGACGGCCAGGGATCAGGAGATTGCGTTACCGCAGGAGATGCTGGAAATCCTGAAATGGCACGTCGATCGGTTGCCAAGGACGCGAAAAGACAGCGAGCTTTTGTTCCCGGGGAAGGGCGGTAGATTGCGGAGCCGCTCGTGCCTGGATAAACCGTTCGAGGCCGTAGCCAGGGCTATCGAGCTCAAGTACCCGGTGACGCCCAGGGCTATGCGGCGCACGTTCAAGGACTTGTGCCGGGCCGCGGCGGTGCAGGACGTGGTGTCAAAACAGGTGTCTGGACACGTCACGGACGAGATGCACGAGCATTATCAGACGGTGCACCTGGATGAGCAGCGGCAGGCACTGGCCAAGGTGATCGAGCTGTTCAAGGCTGCCTAGGAGGGGGTATGTGGAAACCACTCGAGTTTGAAATGCCCCAAGAGCATGAGTACGTCTGTGCCAAGAACCATCGTTATAAGGGCCCGCCATGGAAAATGAATGTACAGGGCCATAACTTCTACGCCCAGACTGCGGATCTGTGTCCTCAGTGCGTGGTTGATATGTACAACAGTCATGCCGCGGCGAGCAAATGGCCTCCGAGAAAGTAGACAATTGTCAGCGTTGTAATCGGCCAGGGACGAAGCTAAAGGCCGACGGCAAATACCTGATGCGAGACAGGGTTGCCTGCGGGTGGTGCGACATCTGGCTGGATAGCGATGACGGCGTGGAGAGGAAAATTAGATATGCACTTGACTTCCGATGCGGTGACTGTGTCTGGAACGACCCAATCGGCACGGTTACGCTATGTTCACGCTGTCTGTCGTCCAGGATCTCGGTGTCCAGCGGGGAGTGGCCGGACGATTCCAAGGCTAGGTATCTCGGTTATCGCTCGGTCGAGGAAATGCGCCGGGCGCTAGACAAGGCTGTGGCCTCGTGAATGCCATTCATCCCGTTTTTTTGAGGTTTCGCATGACTCCCGGGAATAACCTTCGATTCCTTTCACTAGCGGGAATCCTTGCGGTTTCGGGCTGCGATCCGGACATCGCCGTGCGCGTGCCGTGCGGGTACAAGGCCGTGATTGAGTACCAGGGAGACACGCTCGTCGTGGACTACCGGCCGCAGGCTCCAGGCGACGTCGCCGGCAAGAAGCGCCGCGAGTACATGCATCAGCGGCCGAATGAGGACATGCACACGGACGGCGCCGGGGTCATCGTGCAGGAGTGCCTCGCCGCCCCCTCGAAGCCGGGAGGGACGCCGTGAGCGCCGTACCGAAGTGCATCGTGTGGTCGTACGAGTACGCCGAGGGCTTGCGGATGCGCCTGCTCATCCGGCCCGACCAGGAATGGCACTTCTACCTGCACGACGAAAAGTTGGTCGGCGAGGAGGACCTCTACGACCCGGGCTCCGAGAAATGGGAGGTCATCGAGGCCGTGGAGTTCAACGCCGAGACCGCTCGACGCCTCGGGGCCGTGCTCACGTTCGAGGGTGGACTCGCCACCCCCACCCCCTCTCCGCCGGACAAGGCGCTCGAGAGCGCCGGTCCTGCGATCGGAGATCGCAAGGAGGGCGAGTGAGCCGCCTCTGGAAAGTTAGGTACACGATCGAGATGGAGATGCCTGTCTACGCGGCGACGCAGGACGAGGCGCTCGACGTGGCGGAACGCTTCTGGCGGGACGACATGGCCCACTGCGACCCGGAGCCGGAGTTCTCGGCCCCGTTCCCCATCAGCATCCGCTCGGAGTTCCCCGCGGACTGGACGGGCACGTTTGCCTGGGCGATGGACAAGGTGCGCCGGAACGTCGATGCGCTCGTCGCCACCCCCTCGGAGCCCAAGTGATCGACCTCAAGGCCATCCGGGAGCTACGAGATGACCCTCGTCTACGCGCCCCGGACGCGATGATGCGTGCGCTCATCTACATTGAGGACACGGGCAAGCTCCTCGCCGAGGTCGAGCGCAAGGCCAGCGAGCTGGCCGACGCACGCCTCCGCCTGGAGCGGGCTGAGCAGGAGGCGTTGCGCCTGCGGGCCGAGCGAGACGAGACGCTGTCATATCTCGCGGAGTTCGTGGACATCCCCGAGGTGGCATGCCCGAATGCCCTCCGGTGCGACTGCTACGACCGGCGGTGCGTGAAGCTGTACGGCTTCCTGGCCCGCTTCGGAATTGCGAGCGACCCCAAGTGACCGCGCTGGCGGCGAAGGACAAGCCCGACAAGTCGGGCGGGCCTCGGGCCAAGGGCCCGAAGGAGGCGGCGTGAGCGAGGACGAAATGCCTCCACCCTGCGGTCATCTCATGGAACCACGTCACTGGGCGAGCGAGGACCCTATCGGACCGGCGCCCGTGACCTGCCCCGGTAGTAACCAACCCGTCCGCGTCGGCCAGGTCGGGCTCGGCTTCCTCAAGACTGTCTGCCACGTCTGCGGGGCCGAGTTTCCGGCAAGGGGATATCACCACGGGATGGTCCCGCCGCATGATGCCCCCGCGAAGGAGCCGAAGCCGTGAGCGAGCGCACCCGGTACATCCCTGCGGCCGTTCGGATCAAGGCGCCGCCCGGCTGTGCGGAGGAGCGTCTCGTCGTCGATGTCCTCGCCGAGGAGGTCCGCATCTCGGTGCAGGCTCGGTACGATGGCGAATCCTGGGGCCCGCGCTGCAACACTCTCGTCGCATCAATGGACGAAGCCCGCGCCCTCCGCGACGCGCTGAACGAGGCGCTCGACGGCAAGCCCAACGCCGAAGCCCAGGCCGCGGCGAGGACGCGGCTGGGGGATGAGGAGAAGAGGGAGGGCTAGATATGGAGACATTTGTGGTTGCCAAGAACATCAACGGGCAGTTAGTGGTATTGTGCCCGTGGTGTAAGAAGCGACATTTTCACGGAGCCCTGGGCGGCTTTGGGGTAAGAGCAGCGCACTGTGCCAGCGGTCCCGGCGTCGGGCGAGAATACGTTCTCATCGACGCACCCAAGCCACCACCCAAGTAAGCCCCAATCAGCCCCGCCAAGTGGTTCAAACTTCGTTCAAGACGATCTACGTAACCGGCCGAAACCATACATAGCCGGACGTCTTCACACGGAGGAAGTCGCTGGTTCGATCCCAGCATCGCCCACGAATAAAACCGGCTAGTTAGAGAACGGCCGAGATCAAGACTACCCAACCTTCCCACCCAAGTAGGCCACCCTAAAGTTCCGGGAGTGACGGCCGATGGTCTGGACCATGCGCATGGCCATGGTTCTAGTTCTAGCGGTTGGGTGCAGCGTGGGCGAGGGGGCCAGGTGCGAGGCCATGGCCAGGGCCATGTGCAAGCGGCAGCAGATTTGTGACAAGGAGAGGTATGGCCAGGCGGGGGAGGACACGAGCTACTGCGAGTCGGTGCAATACGAGGCGTGCTCCAAGAGGCCGGTGAGGATGTTCAAACAGGAAGAGTGCGTAGCAGAGATCCGGGAGTGGAACTGTGAGTTTCTTGGGATGAGCGACAGGCTCCCGATGGAGTGTCAACCTTAGTCCGGCAGGATGATCTCCACGTCCTCGTACTGCAAGGACTCGAGCCAGACGTCGTAGCAGCCGGCGCAGCGCCTGGTGGGTGGTCGACGCTCCACAGGCTCGTAGGGGCTCACCCAGAGCGCTAGGCCCATTCCGGGCTCGTTGGTGCCCCCGCCGCAGTCGTCACAATACCCGCGGCCACAGTAGCGCTTGCTGGGCTTAGTAGGGAATTCCGTACTGTCGGGCGACTTCACGGAGCTTGTCCTCCTTGCCGTCGCCGGTGAGGTGCCACAGGATGATGTGGCCGAGCTCGTGGCCGAGCGACGTCCGGCTCAGATCCCAGCCGTTTTGGTAGACAACCCAGGTGAATTTCTGGGGCCAGACCGCCAGGCCGTAAATCTCCCTCGCTTCAAAAACGAGCTTGGGGACGAACGTCATACGAATCCCGCGCACGGCCTCGCGGATATCCGACTCGCGATCGGGGTACGCGGTTAGCCAGAGGCGGATCGTGCGCTCGGTTTCCAGCTCAATCTCATCCCGCTGGATATCGAACTTGGCCGGAAAAACCTCGAGCTCATGCTCGGTAATGAAGTACTTGGGGCCCTTGTTTCGCCTGGGGGCCGTGGCACAGGCCGCGCCGATGGCGATCAGCAGTAGGATAAGTAGAATAGTTTTCATGCTAAGCGTCCGTATGTCCGGCCGCACGCGTCGCAGGAGCCGAACCAAAGGCTAGTGGTTACTTTCCTGAGGCAGAGTCCTCGCTCCGCCTTGCAGCTGGGGCAGGCCCGCACAAGGCGTAGGCCTCGTTGGCCCAGCCGTGCATTGCCTCCAGGTACATCACCAGATTTCGCGTGCTTGGAAGATCGAGACACACGGCGAAGGGCGAGGGACACTCAGGAGGGCCCGTTACCGTCACCGGGCCCGGGCTTGGCGGAGCCTTTAACCGGCACACCGTCAGCCTTTGGAGAGTCCTTGGTTTCGTCTGGCTTGAGCAACTGCTCAAGGCGAGTCCGAAGCAAATCGCCGTTATTAGTCGAGGCAAGCAAACCCATCAGTTGTCGGTTAGAGGAATCCTTAAACTTCAACGCCGCTTCGAGCCGTTGGATGGCCTCGTCGGCGTCTAGCTCGAGCCTGTCGATCTGAGACTCGGCGGAGCGCAGGTAGCGGCGGAGCTCGGAGGCTTCCTGCCGGTAGATGCGTCTGGCCCCGTAGAAGCCAGCTCCTAGTCCGGTAACCAGCGCCAGAAGGCTAAGCCACCACATTACTTGGTGGCCTTCACAGCCTCTCTGGAGCCGATATAGCGATAGGCGGTAGCCAGGGAGGCCACGAAAGCGGCCAGTTTGACGCTCCAGTGGCTCTCGGGAAAGAAATCCCCAGCAATGAACAGGGCCGGGATCTGTGTGGCGACGGTGATAAGAAATTCGCTGGTTTGCCAGCCGGGCTTAGTCTTGGCAGCCATCTTTGTCCTCCAGCTTTCGCCACCTGTCCTCGCAGACGGCGTTTTCCTGCTCCAGCTTATTGACCCGCGGCAGGAGCCGATCAAACAGGCCCTCCAGCCTGTCCGTGCGACTGGCAACAAGCTTGACGGTTACCCAGGCCCCGCCAATGGCCGCCGCGGCCGACAGCAGCGGCAGAAGTTCGATAAGCTCTTTCATGGCTTCCCTACGAGGTTTGGCGGGTACCAGTCCACCGGGCCAGCCGTTGGCCAGGTCGAACATCCACGTGGACGAAGGTTGGGTAAAGCCCCAGGCCTCCAAGCCGGATCCGGCGCATATTGTGAAGCTCCAAAAACAGATCGTGGAGCTTCTCCGGGCTGTAGCCGATTACCTGGATATCGGCCGCGCGGCCCTCCATGTGCTGGCTCTTGCGAGCGGCTCCCGGAAGTTTCTTGTTATATTCAGGAGATCGATAACCAGAGAGGATATAAAAACCCTTGCCGACGATAGCTCGAGCCACTTCCATGGCCTCGCAAAGCGGCATGAGCCTCTCCTTGATCCACTCAGTGGGATACTCCGCCCGCTCCAGGCCCCTCTTGGCCGGCTGAGCGAACTCGGCTAGGCTGAAGTGCGGCGTAACTAACATACGAATGCCGTACAACCCGGGGCCAGGATCGAAGCTTGGGTATGGTTACCGCGATTGATCATGACCGGCCTGGACGAGTCGCCGGTGACGTGACCAGCGGATAGGTTAAAGAGGCGGCCGCGCTTGAGCCAGATTCGGCCGCCGGAGAAGTGGGTTACAGCGTTGCCCACGTCAGACTCGTGCCTGACGGCGACACAGCCCTGATAGGGCCCCGGGAGAGCGTCGTCGATCGTTTCGTATTCCTGTACGAGGTCGCAATCCTGGAATACCCATGAGTGACGCGTGGGCCTGGAACGCCACACCAGCGCCGTGACTGGCGTGAGCTTGATTTGGCTGTCCTGGACGTAGAGCCCGGCATAGTCCATGGACTCGTTTTCTAGGATGGCGCAGGGCGGAGAGCCGCCGGAGAAATCGTACTTGCCATTTGTGAACACGTTACAGGCCGACAGGCTGGCGCCGACGATGCGCGCGCCACCAGCTCGGAGCCGAATCGGAGCCCCGGCCGTCATGAACGAGCCACCCAGAATCTCGGTAACGTGGCGAGGGTGGGTGTGCACCCCGCTGCCGCACCCACTGGACACCACGGCGCCGATAATTCTCAGGGAGCCGAAGCCGTCCACGGGCGGGCCGTTACACTGATAGGCATGTCCTGCCGCGGCCGTGAAACACGTATCCCTCACCGTGACGTCAAAAGCAGGGTTGATATACAGGCAGTGATCCCGCCAGCTAACGCCAGGGTTCGGATCTCCCGGGCCCTGCAAGATGCCGCTTTCTACGTTTCTGTAATAGCCGCGTACCACCTCGACCGTGGCACCCAGGTAGGCCGTATCGACGCTGCCACCTGGCATGGGGTGGGTGTGAAGGTAGGGCGAAACAAACGCCGTCCAATCGTTATCGGTGAGTTTGGTGGACGTCCGGCCACCCAGGGCCTTGAAACAATACCGCGTGTTGTAAATCTTTGTATTCGTTAACTCGACCCGGCAACGCTCGGTGCCCTGGTAGGAGTGCAGGACGGCATGGTGCGTATCCATACCCCCGCCCTCGATCTCAAGGTTGGTGATCGAGACATCGACCGGGCAATCCGTATAAAGGCCACAGGCGTGGTAGGCCTGCGGGTGGACACCAAGCTTAAACTTGGTTCCCGCTGGCACGGCCAGATTGAGCTTGCCCGTGATCGTGGCACAGCGGTTGTGCAGGCCCTCCCCGGCGATTTCGTAGGTTCCCGCGGCACACGTGACGTGTGGATCACCCAGGAAGGCAGAGTTATCCAAGGCAGTCTGGAGCGCCTGGCGGTTGTCCTCCGCCGTGCCAGACGTGCTCAGGCCGTAGGCGTTGAGATCGATCACTTACTTGGCCTTCAGAACCTTGGCACACTGGTCAACCGGCTTAACCGAGCCGTCGCCAAGATAATCCCACTGATAACCGGGGAGGACACCGAGCTCCGCAGCCTTGGCGAAAAGTCTGCTTTCGAAAGCGTGTTTCTTGGCAGACAGCTCGGAATCGAGCTTGACGATAGCCTTGTACTCTTCCACGGCCTCTTCCTGGGTCATATCAGCTCCCTGATTCGTTAATCGTCAACGTATAGCATACGCTTGCCGCCAGCCCCTGTATCGGCCTTGACCATCTTCACCACGGCCGCGCCGCCGTCATGCACGGCCAGCTTCAGGACCGTTTCGCCGTCGGCCGACACGCCGCCCATGATGTCCGCGATGGTGGTCGAGTTATTCTTCCAGCGGCAGACGACGTCGGTCGCGTTCCGTGTGCTACCGCTTCGGAGGACGACGTCCTCGTTCGCGTTTCCGCTGGCCCGGCCACCACTGATCTGTACAGTCTGGTTCGTCCCGCACGAGAGCCCAACCGTCTCGCCGGAGACGAACATCTGCGCGCCCGAGGTCGAGCCGAAGGCGAGCACTTGGTTCGCGGCGACGACGAGGTGCGAGGTCGTCGTGATGACGCCGGTGCTATCGACCTTGAGCACGGTCGAATAGCCGCCCGAGTTGATCTGCCGGAGGAGGTGCCACTCGCCCGTAGGAGCGGAGGTTCCCTGGATTGGGATAACTTGCTGGGCGAATTCGACAGGCTGGCTTTCCGCCGTCGCGTTGGTTTTCCAGCCGCGCCCGATCAGCCTGATGATTGGGCTGTACTGCTGAGCGCCTGCGCCGGCCGGGGTGGTATTTTGGAACGTGGTACCGCCAGAGGTACCGGTGCCTACGTTGGTGGTGGTGAAGGTATTTAGCGTATTGCTATTCGCTACGGTCAGCGTGCTGCTACCGCCGGAAACGGTGAATGAGCCTGTGACCACAGACGTGCCGGTGACGTTGATCCCACCGCTGGAGATGGTCAGGGCCCCGGTGAGCGTACCGCCAGAGAGCGGCAGGTAGGCCCCCGTCGCCCCGCCACCGATGTCCGGAAAAAAGCCGCTAGAAGGCAGATATCCAGGCATGGTTAACCCCTGGAGAGGAGCCAGAAATCACAGGTGGTTCCTGATCCGCCCATGGCCAGGATCTGGATATAGATCCTGTCAAAGACGAGAACGGCCGGCCCCAGAACCTGGGTAAACTGGAGTTTGTCCGTGGCGATCTCGCCGACGGCCGTGGAGGCGTTGATTTCTCCGCGCTCGGTATCCGTGGAAGCCGTGCCCAGCGGATACCACTGCTCAGTCTTGTCCGAATAGCACCAGATGCGGGCCTCTAGCGTAAGCGTGCCGGTGCCCGCCGTACTGTGAGCGGCGATAGCGAGGTTTTGCTCGCTGCCACGGAAGCCGTAATCAGGGCTTCCGGGCGTCTCGCCCAGATGCAGGCTAACGCCCGCCGTGGCTCCGCTGGGCGCAGCGGTATTGGTGGCCGACGTGGCGCCGGCCAGGACCTTGAGATGCATTAAGCTAACTCCTTACGGTCGGTTCTGAAGGGCTTGCGTCGGCGTAGGCTCGGGAGAGCCAAGCTTGGACATATTCGGGCTGGCCTGCGGCTTCGCTTCTTCCTGAGCGAAAACGGCTTGCCTGGCTCGGACGTTCTGCGGCTCCATGGACGGATCCACGGGCACTTTCATCATCAGCGAGAGTTGGATACGGCTCTTGTAGGGCAGGGTGGCTTGGAGTTCAGCCAGGTTTTTGGTTACCAGGGACTGCATCTCCCGGTAAGCAGCCGGCCATACTGCTTCGAGCGTATCCACGTCCTCTTTCGTGAGCTTGCCCTCGGACATGAGCTCGATGGCCCTAACTGGATCCTCCGCCATAACGGCCTTGCGGGCCCACTTGGCGATCTCCGCATCCGGCGGCCGCCAGTTGTCCTTGGCATAGGGAGAGGCCACGCTAGGGCGCTTCGGCAAGCTCTCAATAAGAAACTGGAGCTTGCGCTCGAGCCTCTCCTGGAGCGCGTCGGCTAGTTGCGGGTTTGCGGCCCTGACGCCAGCCAACTGCTCATAGATACGGCTCCTAGCTCCCTCGGGGCTGGCAGCGAGCTTGGTGAGCTCCTCGTGGCGCTTCTTGAACGAGGCCAAAGAGGTATCCTTGGCTTTGCTGTCGCCGTAAGGATTCTGTCCTACCGCGGCCGCAGCCGACTTCGTGGACGCCTTTGCCGTGCCCTTGCCGAGCTTTTCCACCCCGTCGGCCACTCTGCGGATAAACGTGTCCTTGGAAGCCAGGAGCTTGGCCATGTTCTTACTGGTGGCCATTCCCCGTACCATGTCGCCAGCCCAGGCCCCCGCGAGCATGCCCGCAGGGCCGCCGATGGCATGCCCCACGGCTCCGCCGAGCATCGCGCCTGCACGGTTACCGAGAAAGCCGGCAACCTTGCCCGCGAGGCCTTCAGAGGCATCCGGGGCCCCCTTGGCCGCGCCGATCGTCTTGCGATAGAGCCTTTCCTTGACCAGTGTCTCGAGGCTGGAACCGGGCGCAGGATCGGGTAGGCCCTCGGCCTTGGCGAAGGCGTTGATCTCGTCCCGGCTGGCCTTGAGTCCCTTGCCCTCGGCCAGGTCGACCAGGGCCTTGGCATCGGAAACGTTGTCTGTGGCCCGAAGCTTAGAAATCTGCTCCGCTCGGGCCGCGAACTCCACGTCTAGCTGGGCCAGTTTTTCGCTGTTCACTGGCTTGGCCAGTTGCTCCATCTTGGCCTTGATGCTCCTGAGATCGCCCTGCATGAGCTTGGCGAAATCATCCACAACGGCCTCGCCGCCCTTGTAGGCCTGGAGGAGGTCGATAGCCTTGTCCTGGGCGTTCTTGATTGCGCCCAGGGCGACGGGATCGTCAACAATCTGGCGAAGCCGCTCATCCGGCTCGAGCGTGTATTCCGTCTTGCCACGCTTCTTGCCGATGGCCTTCCTGGCATCCGTCATGTCGGCCCGAGGGTTCTCGTTGCCGATATCTTCCATCTTGCCCTTGCGAACGGGGCGATACGGCTCCATGCCCTTGCGGGCCTCGAGATATGCGTCTGCCTGGGCCTTAAGCTCAGGCCTATCGACGGCCATTTTCTTGGCAAAGCCGTCGTATTTGTTGAGGTACTTCTCGGCCGTAACCGCGTCTTGTTTCCAGCGGGAGAAAGCCAGCTCGTAGGCCTCGGGATCAGCCTTTACGGCCGCGAGCTCGCCCGCAGATTCTGACGCTGCCTTGAGCCGGGCCACCTCTTCCTGGTAAGCAGCTCGGTTGGAGGCCTGCTCCTCGCTCAGGGCCTTGGCATAACCCCGCCTGGTGGCAGCCGTGGGCCGGCTCTTATCGAAGTCGTCCAGGATGGAGCGGAGGCTGCCGTCGTTACCAGAGGCCTTGGCCGCGGCCCTGTCTAGGATCCCCTCCGTGGCCTTCCTGGCTTGCTTGGTAAGGCCCCCGATGGCCAGCCCCAGCCCCCCGGCTCCCGTCCCGATGGCCCCGCCCCAGAACACGCCAGAGCCAATTTCCGAGGCAATGATATCAAGGGTTACCGGATCGTCCGTACCCAGAAGGCTGAAGGCACGCTCGGCCCCGCCTGCGATGGCCCCCTCGGTAGCTCCGCGCACCAGGAGGCCCCCGCCGAGCCTTCCCGCCACGCTGGCACCAGCGGCATCGGCCAGGCCCATCG
>Ga0196964_10000241_pt1 | contig 41048 bp, 44 predicted proteins | sample S1_10metaG_FD_148615 | JGI IMG/M metagenome (GOLD analysis project Ga0196964, IMG submission 148615) | Soil microbial communities from Anza Borrego desert, Southern California, United States - S1_10 | ecosystem: Environmental > Terrestrial > Soil > Desert | place: USA: California | collected...
CGAGCGCATCCGCTTCGACTTCAGCCACGGCCAGGCGGTCACCGACGAGCAGATCGCCGCCATCGAGGCGGAGGTGAACGCGGTGATCCGCCAGAACATGCCCGCCCGGATCGAGACCATGGCGCCCAAGGCGGCGATCGAGGCCGGGGCAATGGCCCTGTTCGGCGAGAAGTACGGCGACACCGTGCGGGTGCTGACGCTGGGCCAGGCCCTGACCGGCGGCGACAAGCCTTATTCGGTCGAACTCTGCGGCGGCACCCATGTGGCGCGCACCGGCGACATCGCCCTGTTCAAGATCGTCTCCGAAGGCGGCATCGCCGCGGGCGTGCGCCGGATCGAGGCGGTGACAGGGGAGGCGGCGCGCCGCTATCTGCTGGAACAGGCGGGCGTGGCCCAGGCGCTGGCGCGACAGTTCAAGGTCCAGCCGACCGAGGTTCCGGCGCGGGTGGAGGCCCTGATCACCGAGCGCAAGGCTTTGGAGAAGCAGCTGGCCGACGCCAAGCGCCAGCTCGCCTTGGGCGGCGGCTCCGGCGGGGCCGCGGCCGGGCCGGAAGAGGTCGGCGGGGTCAAGTTCATCGGCCGGGTGCTGGACGGCGTCGACGGCAAGGGCCTGCGCCCGGTGACCGAGGACTTCCGCAAGCAGGTTGGCTCGGGCGTCGTCGCCTTGGTCGGCGTCAGCGACGGCAAGGCGGCGGTGACGGTGGCGGTGACGCCGGACCTGACCGGCCGCTTCAGCGCCGCGGACCTGGCGCGCGCGGCGGTCATCGCCATGGGCGGTCAGGGCGCCGGCGGCAAGCCCGACTTCGCCCAGGGCGGCGCGCCCGACGGGTTCAAGGCGGCGGACGGCGTGGCGGCGGTGAAAGCCGTGCTGGCGGGCTGATCGCGGCGCTTCACCCCCGGCCCGCGTCGTGACAGAACGCGGGTCGACAAGAGGAGCGCGACATGGCCGACGAACTGGTCTTCTACACCAACCCCATGTCGCGGGGCCGCATCGCCCGCTGGATGCTGGAGGAGACCGGCGCCCCGTACCGGACCGAGGTGCTGGGCTACGGCGAAGGAATGAAGTCGCCGGAGTATCTGGCGGTCAATCCGATGGGCAAGGTGCCCGCGATCCGGCACGGCGACACGGTGGTGACCGAGGGCGCGGCGATCTGCGCCTATCTGGCCGACGTGTTTCCCGACGCCAGCCTGGCGCCGCCGCACGGCGACCGGGCGCGCGGACCCTACTACCGCTGGATGTTCTTCGCCGCCGGACCGGTGGAGGCGGCGGTCACCAACAAGTCGCTGGGCGTGCAGGTGCCGCCGGAGCGCAAGGGCATGGTCGGCTACGGCAGCTTCGAGGACGTGATGAACGCGCTGGAGCACGCGGTCACGCAGACCGAGTACGTCGCCGGCGACCGCTTCACCGCCGCCGACGTCTACTTCGGCTCCCAGATCGGCTGGGGCCTGCAGTTCGGCTCCATCGAGAAGCGCCCAGCCTTCGAGGCCTACTGGAACCGCCTGAAGGACCGCCCGGCCGCCCTGCGCGCCCGCGAAATGGACGACGCGCTGATGCCGAAGCAGGGGTAGAGAGGGACCGCACGCGCTTTCCGTCTCTACGGGCCTGTGGAGAGAGGCCGCTCATATTCACGCCCGCTCGACGAAGCTGTCGATCACCTTCTTTTCGCCGGCCTTGTCGAAGCTGACGGTGAGCTTGTTGCCTTCCACGGTGGCGACGCGGCCGTAGCCGAATTTTTGGTGGAAAACGCGGTCGCCTTTCCGGTAGCCGGCGCCGGAGCCAGGGTCTGAAACGGCGACCAGCTTGGCGTCGCCTTCGATGACAGTGTTGCGGGCGGCGAAGGCGGCGGAGGCGCGCTGGACGCCGGCGAAGCTCGCGCCGCGGGCCTGGGCGCGTTTCCAGCCCGGCGAGCTGTAGCCCGAGCCGAAGTCCGGCGCGTCGTCCCAGCGGCTGGCGGCCTGCTGCATGCCCGGGCCGCCGCCGTAGTAGCCGGTGTCGGACGCCGCCTCGACGTGGGCCAGGGGCAGTTCGTCGACGAACCGGCTGGGCAGCTGCGAGGTCCAGCGGCCGTAGACCTGACGGTTGGCGGCGAAGGAGATCCGCGCCTGCTCGCGCGCACGGGTGACGCCGACGTAGGCCAAGCGCCGTTCCTCCTCGAGGCCCTTCTCGCCCTTCTCGTCGATCGAGCGCTGGGACGGGAACACGCCTTCCTCCCAGCCGGGCAGGAACACCAGCGGGAACTCCAGCCCCTTGGCCGAGTGCAGGGTCATGATCGTCACCGCGTCCTCGGGATCGCCCCCGCGGTCCAGGTCCATGACCAGCGACACGTGCTCTAGATAGGCTTGGAGCGTGTCGAAGGCCTGCATCGACTGGACCAGCTCCTTGAGGTTATCGAGGCGGGTCTGGCCGGTGGCGCGGTCGGCGCGCTGCATGTCGGTGTAGCCGCTCTCCTCCAGCACCGTCTCGGTCAGGACGGAATGGTGGACGGCGTGGGACTGGACGCGCCAGCGGTCCACATCGCGTACGAAGTTGGACAGGGCGGTGCGGGTGCGCGCCGGCAGCTCGTCGGTGCCGATCAGCCCCCGCGCGGCGGTGAAGGCGGATACGCCGTGGGCGCGGGCCACGGCCAGGATGCGCTGGACGCTGGAGTCGCCGATGCCGCGCTTGGGCGTGTTGACGATCCGCTCGAAGGCCAGATCGTCGTCCTCGGACTGGATCAGGCGCAGGTAGGCGTGAGCGTCGCGGATCTCGGCCCGCTCGAAGAAGCGCGGGCCGCCGACCACCTTGTAGGGGATCTGCAGCAGCACGAAGCGTTCCTCGAAGGCGCGCATCTGGAACGAGGCGCGCACCAGGATGGCGGCCTCGCCGTAGCGCCGTCCCGAGCGCTTCCAGGCCTCGAGCTGGTCGGCGACCAGGCGGCTCTCCGCCTCGCCGTCCCACACGCCCTGGACGCGGACCTTGTCGCCGCCCTCCGCTTCGGTCCACAGCGTCTTGCCGAGGCGGCCCTTGTTGGCGGCGATCAGGCCGGAGGCGGCGGCAAGGATGTGCCTGGTCGAGCGGTAGTTGCGCTCCAGCCGGATCACCCGGGCGCCGGGAAAGTCGCGCTCGAAACGCAGGATGTTGTCCACCTCCGCGCCGCGCCAGCCGTAGATCGACTGGTCGTCGTCGCCGACGCAGCAGACGTTCTTGTGCGCGCCGGCCAACAGCCGCAGCCATAGATACTGGGCGACGTTGGTGTCCTGGTACTCGTCGACCAGCACGTAGCGGAACCGCCCGTGGAATTCCTGAAGCACGTCAGGGTGCTTGGTGAAGATCGTAAGGTTGTGCAGCAGCAGGTCGCCGAAGTCGCAGGCGTTCAGCACCCGCAGACGGTCCTGGTACAGACCGTACAGCTTCTGACCGCGGTTGCCCGCGAAGTCGTTCTCGGAGGCGGGCAGCTTGTCGGGGGTCAGCCCCTTGTTCTTCCAGCCGTCGATCAGCGAGGCGAACGAGCGCGGGGTCCAGCGCTTGGCGTCGATGTTCTCGCCCTCGAAGATCTGCTTGATCAGCCGCTCCTGATCGTCGGTGTCCAGGATGGTGAAGGACGACTTCAGCCCGACCAGCTCGGCGTGGCGGCGCAGGATCTGGGCGGCGACCGAGTGGAAGGTGCCCAGCCAGCGCAGCCCCTCCGCCTGCGGTCCGATCAGGTGGGTGATCCGCTCGCGCATCTCGCGCGCGGCCTTGTTGGTGAAGGTGACCGCCAGCAGCTCCCACGGCCGCGCCCGCCCGGCCGCCAGGATGTGCGCCAGCCGGGTGGTCAGCACCCGCGTCTTGCCCGTGCCCGCGCCCGCCAGCACCAGCACGGGTCCTTCCGTCGCCTCCACCGCCTCGCGTTGCTCGGGGTTCAGGCCGGACAGGTAGTCGGACGCCGGCGCGGACGGGCGGGCCAGGTCGGAGATGCGGGGGAGGGGAAGGGGGAGGGAGTCGGACATGGGAGGTGCGGGAACATAGGGTGTACGGGGCGCGGGGGGAACGGGACACTTCGGCCCGGCGCGGCGAAGGGGAACGAGAAAGTGCACGCCGCCGTTGTTCCGCCGAGCTTATCGAGGAGCAATCCATGGCCGACGCGGGCGCGCGCAAGTCGTTCTTCCAGCGGTTTCCGCCGCTGGTCTGGATCATCCTGGCGGCCCTGCTGGCCTGGGCGGTCTACGCCTGGAGCCAGAGTGACAAGCGGGTGACCGGCGCGTCCGGCGACGGCATGCCCGGGAATACTGATCCAGGCGTGGCGGTGCCCGGCGAGGCGACCGTGCCGACCGCCAACGGCGCGAACGCCCAGTTCGACGAGGCCCGCCCCGACACGCCCGCGGAAGGCGCGACCGTCAGCCCCGCCCTGCAGGCCGGCACGCCGCAGCCTTCGGCGAAGTCGATCACCGCCGCGCGCGACCAGCCGATCGTCGAGCAGCCGGCGGACGTCTGGGTCCAGCCTCAGAAGAAGTGATCCGGCCGGCCCTGGTCGATCCACTCCAAGGCCGCGATCCGGCAGGCCGAAGCCAGAGGACGGCGGCCCCGCCGCGCGTCGATGGCGGCGATCAGGCCCGCGAAGCTCAACGACCGGCGCGCCGCCAGCTCGTCCAGCACCCGCCAGAACTCAGGCTCCAGCGCCAGGGAAGTGGCGTGGCCGGACAGGGTGACCGAGCGCTTCCTCAAGTTGACCATGGGTGATCTTGCGCCTGCGAAGAGGCGCGACCATAACCGGTTCCAGCCTCGGACGCCTCTCATGACCGACGTCGCCGTCTCCAATTCCTCGTTCCAGTACGGCTACCGGCCGCTGCGCCCCCTCGTCGCGTGGCGCGCGTTCCGCAGGCTGGTTGCCGACAAGGAGGACACCGCGCAGGTGTTCGAGATCATGCGGGCCCTGACCGGCCGGTCGATCCCGAACGGCTACGCGCGGCTGCTGCGTTCGCCCGAGGGCGGGCGGATCGCCTTCGAGCGGCGGGAGCTGGCGCCGGTGTTCTCTGATCCGGCGCGGCTGGCGGCGTACGCGCCCGAAACCGTGGGCGCGGCCTATCGCGCCTTCATGGCGGAGGAGAACCTGTCGGCCGAGGGCCTGGCCCAGGAGAGCCGCAAGGTAGAACCGCAGATCGACGCGCCCCACGTCTACGCCTGGTACGGCCGGCGGCTGCGCGACGTCCACGACGTCTGGCACGTGCTGAGCGGCTACGGCCGCGACGCGCTGGGGGAGGCCTGCGTGGTCGCCTTTTCCTACGCCCAGACCCGCAGCCTGGGCTTCGCCTTCATCGGCCTGGGCGCGGCCAACGAGATCGCCCGCGAGAACCCGGCCGTGCCCGCGCGCAAGGCGGTGCTGGAGGCGTGGCGCAACGGGCGGGCCGCCGACTGGCTGCCGGGGCTGGACTACGAGCGGCTGTTCGAGGAGCCGCTGGAGGCCGCGCGTGCGCGGCTGAACATCCGTTCGCCGGAGACTTACCTGTCGGTGCCCAGGGCGGTGCGCGACGGGCTGCAGCTGCGCGGCCCGGGGATGCGGAAGGCCGCCTGAGGGCCGCACGCTCTGATGCGATCTTGGCGGTAACACGATTTGGGACGAAGCGCGGCCGTCCGGCGTGCTAGAGCGCGCCGCCATGGCCGCTCCCGCCGCGACTCAAGTCCCCGCGCCACGCTCCGACGCCGCCGACCTGACGGCGGTGCTGGTGTGCAGCGTGATCTGGGGCACCACCTGGTACGCGATCACCCTGCAGCTCGGGACCGTCCCGGCGGTGGCCTCGATCGTCTACCGCTTCGGCCTGGCGTCGCTGCTGCTGTTCGGCTGGTGCCTGGTCCGGCGCGAGAGCCTGAGGCTGACGCCCGGCCAGCACCTGGCGGTGTTCGGCCAGGGGCTGTTCACCTTCGCCATCGACTACGCCTTCGTCTACTTCTCGGAAGAGCGGATCGCCTCGGCGGTGGTGGCGGTGATCTTCGCAGGCCTGGCGTTCCTGAACCTGGTCGCCTTCCGCCTGGTGCTGGGCCAGAAGGCCGCGCGGCTGGCCTGGATCGGCGCCTTCGCCGGCCTGACCGGAGTGGGAGTGATGTCCTACGCCGAGATCGCCCGCGCCGGCATGGACCCGCGCGCGGCCGCGGGCCTGGCAATGGCGGTGGTGGCGGTCGTGGCCGCGGTGGTCGGCAACCTGTTCGCCTGGCGGGGCCAGAAGCTGGGGGTTCCGGTGGGACCCGCGACCGCTTGGGCGATGTTCTACGGCACGGCGCTGTTGGCGGTGTACGGATTCGCCACGGGGCTGGAGTGGTCGTTCGAATGGACGGCGTCCTACGTCCTGTCGCTGCTGCACCTGTCGGTGTTCGGCTCGGTGACGGCGTTCCTGCTCTATTTCCTGCTGGCGCGGCGGCGCGGCTACGGCTTCGCCGCCTACATCTCGGCCCTGACCCCGCCGGTGGCGATGGTGATGTCGGTGGCGTTCGAGGGCGCGCGCTTCGGCCTGGCGGCGTTCGGCGGCCTGGCCCTGGTGCTGCTGGGCCAGTGGCTGCTGATCAGGGCGAAGAACTGAGCGCGGCGCTAGTCGGCCAGCACGCGCGGCAGCTTGAAGGTCACCGTCTCACGGGCGCCGTCGTCTTCGGTGACCTGGGCGTCGAAGCGGGCGGCGACGGCGTCGACCAGCTCCTGGATCAGCCGTTCGGGCGCGGAGGCGCCGGCGGTGATCCCGAGCGTGGAGACGCCCTCCAGCCATGACCAGTCCACCGCCCCGGCGTCGTCGATCAGACGCGCGTCGCGGGCGCCGGCGCGCAGCGCCACCTCGACCAGCCGCTGGGAGTTTGAGGAGTTCCCGGAGCCCAGCACCAGCACCAGGTCGCAGGCCGCGGCCACGCGCTTGACCGCCTCCTGGCGGTTGGTGGTGGCGTAGCAGATGTCCTCGCGGTGCGGGGCGGTCATGGCCGGAAAGCGCGCCTGCAGGGCGGCGACGATCTCGGCGGTGTCGTCGACCGACAGGGTGGTCTGGGTGACGAAGGCGAGGTTGCCGGGATCGCGCGGCTGGAAGGCGTTCGCGTCCTCCACCGTCTCGATCAGGGTCACCGCGCCGGGCGGCAGCTGGCCCAGCGTGCCGATCACCTCCGGGTGGCCGGCGTGGCCGATCAGGATCACCTCTCGCCCGGCGGCGAAGTGGCGCTCGGCGTCCAGGTGCACCTTGGAGACCAGCGGGCAGGTGGCGTCGAGATAGAACATCGCCCGGCGCTGCGCTTCCGCCGGCACCGCCTTGGGCACGCCGTGGGCGGAGAACACCACCGGCCGGTCGTCGGGCGCCTGGTCCAGTTCCTTGACGAACACCGCCCCCATGGCCTTCAGCCGCTCGACCACGTGCTTGTTGTGGACGATCTCGTGGCGGACGTAGACCGGCGCGCCGTACTTCTCGATCGCCCGCTCGACGATCTGGATGGCCCGGTCCACGCCGGCGCAGAAGCCGCGCGGGGTGGCGAGCAAGACCCTCAGGGGGCGCCGGGGCTGGAAGGGGGCGTTCATTGGCCTCCAACCTAGGGCGCGACGCCTCGTCCCGCCAGCGCCGCCTTCGTTGCGAGGCCGCGGTTTAGCCTTTATCAGACGCTTTCATCCCGCACGTTCCAGCGGTTCCTCCTGATCTGAAGAGCGCCCCATGCGTCGTCTGCTTCTTCTCCTGAGCGCCTTCGCGGTCGCCTCCACCGTCGCCGTCACCGACGCCGACGCCCAGCAGCGCCGCCGTCCCGACGACGAGCAGGCGCAACGCAAGAAGCAAGAGGACAAGGAGAAAAAAGACAAGGAGTGGAGCCTCACGCCCGCGCCGCTGCGCGTGAGGCCGAACGCCGGCCCGTGCCCTTACGTGAAGATCCTGTACGACGCGGCGCGCTACGTGGAGTTCGATGGACGTGAGGCGTCGTCGGCGGTCGCCTATTCGGGCGAGTTGGACGGGATCGAGGCGTCGTGCGAGTACCGCGAGGACGATCCGATCAACGTCGATCTGAACGTTTTGCTGTCGCTGGGCCGCGGACCGCAGGGCGAAAGCGCCGACAAGACCTACCGCTACTGGGTGGCGGTGACCGCACGGAACCAGCAGGTGATCGCCAAGCAGTATTTCGACGTGCCGGTGCGGTTCACCCAAGAACGCATGACCGTGCGCGATCGGGTCGAGGGCATCGTCATTCCGCGCGCCAGCGAGGCGGTGAACGGCTCCAACTTCGAAATTCTGGTCGGGTTCGACGTGACGCCGGAGATGGCCCAGTTCAACCGCGAAGGTAAGCGCTTCCGGGTCAACGCAGGCCAGACCACCGCCGCGAAATGAGCGACCTGAAGCGGGCTCTGGACGAAGCGGCCGCGGCCGCCTTCGCCGCCGAAGGCTTGCCGCAAGCCTTGGGCCGCGTCGGCGCGTCCGACCGGCCTGACCTGGCTGACTTCCAGTGCAACGGCGCGCTGGCCGCCGCCAAGGCGGCCAAGGCGAACCCGCGCGAGATCGCCGGGCGCATCGTGGAGCGGCTGAGGGACGAGTCGCGGCTGGCCGCGATCGAGATCGCCGGTCCTGGATTTATCAACTTCCGGGTGGCCGACACGACGATCGCAGAGCGGGCGAACGCGATCGCGGCGGACGACCGGGCCGGCGCCGACCTTGTCGAGCGGCCCCGTCGCGTGGTGGTCGACTACGGCGGGCCGAACGTGGCCAAGCCGATGCACGTCGGGCACCTGCGGGCGTCGATCATCGGCGAGTCGATCAAGCGGCTTTTCCGTTTTCGCGGCGACGAAGTCTGGGGCGACGCCCACTTCGGCGACTGGGGCTTCCAGATGGGGCTGCTGATCGTCTCCCTCGGGGACGAGGGGCGGGCGGCCGAATTCATGGCCGAGGGCTCCGGGCCGTTCCCGACCGAGAGCCCGGTCAGCCTCGAAGATCTGGAGCGGGTCTATCCCCAGGCTGCGGCGCGGGCCAAGGAAGACGCCGAGTTCCGCGACCGCGCCCGGCGGGCCACGGCCGAGCTGCAGGCCGGGCGTCCCGGCTACCGGGCGCTGTGGAAGCACTTCCACGACGTGTCGATGCAGGCACTGAAGCGGGACTTCGGCGCCCTGAACGTCTGGTTCGACCTGTGGAAGGGTGAGAGCGACGCCGATCCGCTGATCGCGGGCATGATCGACGAGCTGACCGCCAAGGGGCTGCTGGTCGAGGACCAGGGCGCACGCGTGGTCCACGTCGCGAGACCCGGCGAGACCAAGAAGAAAAAGGCCGAGGACGGTACGGTCTATGTCGCGCCCAGCCCCGATCCGCTGATCGTGGTCACCCGTGACGGCTCGGCGATGTACGGCACCACCGACTTGGCGACCATTCTGGACCGCCGGCGCGAGCAGGATCCGGAGCTGATCCTCTACGTCGTGGACGCCCGGCAGGCCGATCATTTCGAACAGGTTTTCCGCGCCGCCTATCTAGCCGGCTACGCGCTGGAGGGCTCGCTGGAGCACCTGGGCTTCGGCACCATGAACGGGGCCGACGGCAAGCCGTTCAAGACCCGCGCGGGCGGGGTGCTGAAGCTGGCCGACCTGATCGAGACCGCGCGCGAGAAGGCGCGCGAGCGGCTGCGCGAGGCGGGACTGGGGGCGGAGCTTCCGACCGAGGAGTTCGAGGACATCGCCCACAAGGTCGGGGTGGCGGCGCTGAAGTTCGCCGACCTGTCGAACCACCGGGGCACCAGCTACGTGTTCGACCTCGACCGGTTCACCAGCTTCGAGGGCAAGACCGGGCCGTATCTGCTGTATCAGGCGGTGCGGATCAAATCCCTGCTGCGCAAGGCTAAGGGTGAAGGCGCGTTCGCGGGCGATATCGCAATCGGCGAGCCGGCCGAGCGCGACCTGGCCCTGACGCTGGACGCGTTCGAGACCGCCTTGCAGGACGCCTACGACAAGCGTGCGCCCAACTACCTGGCCGAGCACGCCTATCGTCTGGCCCAGAGCTTCTCGAAATTCTACGCCGCCTGCCCGGTGCTGAGCGCGCCGTCGCCGGAGCTGCGCGCCTCGCGCCTGCGCCTGGCGCAGGCGACGCTGAAGCAGCTTGAGCTGGCGCTGGACCTGCTGGGCATCGAGACGCCGGAACGGATGTAGCGTCTGGGCTCGCCGGTTATGCCCCCGCCGCGGCGGCCGGGCGGGCGCGCATGGCTTCGTACCAGCGGTTCAGGTTCGCCAGCTCTTCGGGCGGGCGGTATTTGATCAGCCGGGCGAAATCCAGGCCGACCACGCCCACGATGTCGGCCATGGTCACCCGGTCGGCGGCGATGAACTCGCGTTCCTCGAGGTGGCGGTCGAGCATCTTCATGAACCGCTCGGCGCTGCCGCGGTTGAAGCCGGCCACGTCGGGGCTCTGCTGCGGCTCCAGCGCGGCCAGGGCCGGGTGGCTGTGGCGCACGGTCAGCATCATGGGATTGGCGAAGTAAATCTCGGCCCGGCGGGTCCACATCTCGATCTCCGCCTGCTCCTTCGGGTCACGCCCGAACAGGTTGGGCTCCGGATGCAGCGCCTCGAGGTAGCGGCAGATGGCGATGGACTCCGAGATGCAGGTTCCGTCGTCCAGTTCCAGCGCCGGCACGTGGGCCACCCCGACCTTGGCGCGATACTCGGGCGTGCGGTGCTCGCCGGCCAGGATGTCGACCGGCACGATCTCGACGTCGGTGATCCCCTTTTCCGCCATCACCCAGCGGACGCGGCGCGGATTGGGCGCTCGGTAGGAGTCGTACAGCTTCACGAACGGCCTCGCCGGGTTGCCTTTCGCAACCCTACTGGCCGAAGATCGCGCTCGGCAAGGCCCCGACCACCGAGGCGGTCATCACCGTCGCCAGGAATCCCGCCGCTAAAGCTTTCCAGACCAGCGAAACGATCTCGCGCCGCCGCTCGGGCATCAGCACGGTGAAGCCGGTGACGGTGATGCCTACCGAGGCGATGTTGGCGAAGCCGCACAGGGCGTAGGTCATCAACATGCGCGAGCGCTCCGACAGCTCGCCCGCCGGGACCTTGCCCAGCTCGATGAAGGCGACGAACTCGGTGAGCGTCAGCTTCACGCCCAGCAGCCGCCCGGCCTCGCCCGCCTCGCTCCAGGGCACGCCGGTCATCCACGCCAGAGGCGAGAACAGCACGCCAAGGCCCCGCTCCACCGTGATCGGCTCGCCGCCCACCGGAGGAAGGCCGCTCAGCATCAGATTGACCAGGGCCACCAGGGCCACGAACACGATCAGCACCGCCGAAATCGACAGCGCCACGGTCAGGCCGTCGCTGGTCCCCTTCACGATGGCGTCGATGGAGCTTTCGTACTTCAGCGCCGATCCGTAGTCGGCGTGCGCCCCGCCCTCGCCCTTGGTCTCCGGCACGATGATGCGGGCCAGCAGCACGCCGGCCGGCGCGGAGATGATCGAGGCCACCAGCACGTGACCGGCGGCGTTGGGCAGGCTGTCGCGCAAAATGGCGGCGTAGGCGACCATGGTCGAGCCGGCGACCGTGGCCAAGCCGACCACCATCATCAGAAACAGCTCCGAGCGGCTGAGCTTGTCCAGGTAGGCCCGGATCACGATCGGGCTCTCGATCATGCCGAGGAAGATGTTGGCCGCCACCGCCAGGGCCGAGGCGCCGCCCAGGCCCATGGTCCGCTGGAACAGCAGGCCGAACCCCTGGGTGATCCACTTCAGGATGCGCCAGTGCCACAGCAGGGCCGAAAGGGCCGAGATCACCAGGATCAGCGGCAGCACCTCGAAGGCGAACACGAACAGGGCGCGCTGATCGGCCACCGCATAGGGCTGGGGCCCGCCGCCCAGGTAGCCGAACACGAACTGGGTGCCGCGGCGAGTGGCGGCGGCAAGGTTGTCGACGGCGGCGTTGACAGCGTCCAGCCCCGCCTGCGCCGCCGGAACGCCGAACAGCAGGAACACCAGCCCCGCCTGCACCGCCAGCGCGCCCAGCATCAGCAGCACGGGAAATCGCTTCTTCTGCTCGGCCATCAGCCAGCAGGCGAACAGGACGAAGACGACGCCCGTCAGGCTCTGCGCGTTTTCCAAACCGAACATGACGCCCCCCGGCCGTGCTCGCATCAGAGTCGGCCCCCGACGACTTTGAACGACGCCCGCTCGCCGGGCGCAAGCCTTCGGCGTGGCGGGAAGCCGGGTCGGCGTTCTATGATCCGCCGAGGGGAGGCGTGCATGTCCGAGCAGTCAACGAAACGGGTTCCGGGCGCGAGCCAGCTGGAGGCCTATGCGCGTCACGCCGAGAAGGCGGGCGATCTGGACCGGGCGCTGGGGTATTTCCGCGCGCTTGCGACCGCCGAGGCGGAGCGGCCGCAGTGGGCGTTCGAGGGCGTGCGGGTGCTGGGGGTCAGCGGACGCAAGGCCGAAGCCGCCGAGGCGCTGAAGGCCGCCATGCGCCGCTGGCCCAAGGCGCTGGAGCGGCCGGAGCTGAAGGCGCTGGTGCTGGCCGCCGACGGCGGCGCGCCGCCGAGCGCCGCCTTGGCCCGCCACGCGCCGCCGGACGAGGCCCTGCGCCGCCCGCTGGTCGGGGACGACCCGTCGCGCGACTTGATCGCCGTGCGCGGGGAGCGCGACGCGGTGGTGCTGGTGTTCACCGGCCTCGCCGACCGAATGGTGATGCCGCTGCCGCTGTTCGACCGTTATCTGGCGGAGCTGGGCCTGGGCGCGATCTATCTGCGCGACCGGAGGCGCATGGGGTTCTTCAGCGGCGTGAGTTCGCTCGGCGACGGATACGATCAGGCGATCTCGGGCCTGCGCGGGCTGATCGGCGATCTGGGCGCGAAACGGGTGTTCACCCTGGGCAACTCGGCCGGGGGTATGGGGGCGGTGTCCTACGGGCTGGATCTGGACGCCGAGGCGATCCTGGGCTTCTCCGCGCCCATCGCCATCTGGGCCGAGATGAAGGCGCACGACGCGCGCGCCGCCCTGCTGGCCGACCGGCTGCTGGGCAAGGTTCCGGCCGAGCGCAGCGACTTCCGCAGGCGACTGGGAGCGGCCGGGCGCAAAGGCTTCGTGCACCTGTATTTCGGCGAGGAGATGCCGGAGGACCGCGCCCATGCGCGGGCGTTCGAGGGGATCGCAGCCGTGCGGCTGCACCCGATAGAGGGGCTGGCCGGCCACGGCGCGCTGTTCCGGATGGCGGAGTCAGGAGCACTTCGGCGGGAGCTGGCCGAACGCTTCGCCTGAGGCTTCAGGCCGGGCAGGCCTCGCGGTCCAGGCGCGTGATCTGGCGCATTTCGTCCCACAGCTCGAGCGCGACGCCGGTGACGTGGGCCTTGAGCAGGGCGGGCGCGCGGCGCATCGCCTCCTGATCGTCTTCGCAGTTCAGGATCTCGAACGACGACGGCGAGCCGTCGCGCGACAGGATGTAAAAGAAGTAGGTTCGCACGGGTCGAGCCTCCTTCCCCCAGGGAGTGCGAAGACGGCGGCCTCTTGAACGGGCCCATGCCTTCGCGACGACAGGGGCGAGGCTACGCCGCTCCCGGGTGAACGCAAATCACGTAACGGTGTGAGTTCCGCTGGACGCCACCAGCGTCAGGTGCGCGCGTTTGCGGGGCACGTGCGGCGGGTCGTAGACCGGCGGCCGCTGCACCAGGCCGTTACGGCCGCGCACCAGCTCGGGCAGCAGCGACGCCTCAAGGTGCTCGACCTCGATCGCGGCCTGCGCGTCCGCCCACTCCAGCAGGGCGCGGTTCTGCCGCCGGCCGGGCGGCGCCACCACCACCAGCCGCTTGCGTGGAAACGCCTGCTTCAGCCAGCGCGCGGTGGCGGCGTGATCGCCGTCGGTGGTGACCAGATAGGCGACGTCGAACCGGTTCGCGTGCGCGTCGTCCAGCAGAGACAGGGCCAGGTTCACGTCGCCCTGCTTCTCGTGGCTGACCGACCAGGCGTGGCCGCAGGCGTTGCAGCCGTCCGGCGCGACCACGAAATGTCCCATCCGGCAAACCACGCCCCGGTTGGCGAGCGCGTGGTGGTAGGCTTCGTGCCGCTTCAGCTTGTGCCGGACCTGGGGCCGGTAGGCCGAGCACCACACCACCCGCCGCACCGCCTCAGATCGCGGCGCGATGACCCGCCCCAGCGCATGCAGGTCCAGCCATTTCAGGTAGTTGCGGTCGAGGGCTGCGACGGCGTGGTAGAGATTGAAGCCGTCGACGTAGAGCGCCGCGCGCCGCCGGAAGATCGGCGGGTGAAAGCCGCCTGGGCGAACCTCCGGAACCTCGCGCTGCCGCCCCTGACGCTTCGCCATTCCCACCCCGCGCTGAAGCTTAGCGTGCGGGCGCCGCGCGAGTCCGTGTTCGGTCAGGCACACTTCCGTCCGCTCGCTTCATGCAGGCGATCAGTCCTTGGGCGTGAACTTCTTGATCACGCCGGAGAAGGTGAACAGCAGCCGTTCGCCGGTGGTGATCTGGCCGCGGACGAAGACCAGGCTGCCGCCGGCGCGGGTGACCTCGCCGGTGGCCTCGATCAGGTCGCCCACGCGGGCGGCGTCGAGGAAGGTGGAGTCGAGCTGGACCGTCACGCCGCGGCTGCCTTCCATCTCCTCGTACGCCAGCATGAACAGGGCGATGTCGGCGAAGGTCATCAGGCAGCCGCCGTGCATCCGCCGGCCCGCGTTCATGTGCTTGGGCTCCGCGCGGAAGGCGCAGCGCACCCGGCCGTCCTGCTCCTTGCGGAAGTAGAAGGGGCCGACCACCGTGTCGAAGGTGTCGTGGGTGTCGAACCGGCGCCAGCCCGCGAACTCGCCCTCGGTCTCCACCACGATCCCGGGCTTGCCCTGTTCGGCCATGACGCGTCTCCGACTCGAAATTGGATGCGAGGCGCGTCACATACAGTCGATGACCCGTTCCGTCGAAGACGCCCTGTTCGAGCTGCTGGCCGCCAAGGGGGCCGGCAAGACCGTGATGCCGGAGGAGGTCGCCCGCGCGGTCGATCCGGAAGGCTGGCGGCGGGTGCTGCCGCAGGTGCGCTCCACCGCGATCGGACTGGCCCGACAGGGGCGGCTGGTGATCACCCGCAAAGGCAGGCCCGCCGATCCGGAGACCTTCCGCGGCGTGTGGCGCATGCGGCTGCCCGACGAGGCGGGATGAGCGGGCTCAAGGCCGTTCTGTCCGAGATCGGCGCCTGCCGCGCCTGCGCCGCCGACCTGCCGCACGAGCCCAGGCCGGTAGTGCGGGTTTTCCCTGAGACGCGGCTGCTGATCTGCGGTCAGGCGCCGGGGCGGCGGGTGCACGAGAGCGGCCTGCCGTTCACCGACCCCTCCGGCGACCGCCTGCGCAGGTGGCTGGGGGTGGACTACGAGACCTTCTACGCCGACCGCCGGATGGGGGTGGCGGCCATGGCATTCTGCTTTCCGGGCACGAACCCGAAGGGCGGCGACTTTCCGCCGCCGCCGCGGTGCGCGGAGCTGTGGCGCAGGCGGCTGCTGGCGGAGCTGAAGCGCGTCGAGCTGACCCTGCTGGTCGGCGGCCACGCCCAGGCGTGGGCGCTGGGCGCGGCGACGAAGCCGTCGATGACCGAGACCGTCGCCGCCTGGCGGGAATACGGGCCGGGCGTCATACCTCTGCCGCATCCATCGTGGCGCAATACCGGTTGGCTGAAGAGAAACCCCTGGTTCGAGGCGGAGGTGGTTCCGCACCTCCGGGAAAGAACGGCGACGCTGCTGAGCTGATGATCCGAACGCTTCCGATCCTGCTGATCGCTTTCGGCCTGTGGCTGGCGGCCTGCGCCGCGCCCGTGGCGCAGAAGGCGGCGGTTCCGCCGGAGAACTTCCGCGGGCCTCACCTCGACCGCGACGCCTTCGTCAGCTTCGACGGGACGCGGCTGGGGCTGTCGACCTGGGAGCCGCAGGGCGAGCCCTGGGCGGTGATCGTAGCCCTGCACGGGATGAACGACTACGCCATGGCGTTCCACATGGCCGGGCCGTACTGGGCCGAGCGGGGGATCGGCACCTACGCCTACGACCAGAGGGGTTTCGGCCGCTCTCCGGAGCGTGGCGTATGGGGCGGACGGCAGCTGATGGAGGAGGACCTGCGCACCATCGTGGGCCTGGTCCGCCAGAAGCATCCCAAGGCGATCGTGGCGGTCGCCGGCGAGAGCATGGGCGGGGCGGTGGCGATCTCGGCCTTCGCGTCGGACGACCCGCCGCAAGCCCACCGGCTGGTGCTGTTGGCGCCGGCGGTGTGGGGCTGGAAGGCACAGCCGTTCGTCAACCGGCTGACGCTGTGGTTCGCGGCCCACACCTTTCCCGACCGCACCCTGTCGCCGCCGCGGTTCCTGACCGAGCGGATCTACGCCTCGGACAACATCGATGAGCTGAGGCGGATGGGGCGCGATCCGCAGATGATCTGGCGCACCCGGCCCGACGCCATCTACGGCTTGGTCAGCCTGATGGAGCACGCGCGGCTGAACCTTCGCGACGTCGAGGCGCCCGTCGCCTACCTGTACGGCGCCCACGACGAGATCATCCCGGAGAAGCCCAGCTTCCAGACCGCGCGCCAGCTGAAGAAGACCGATCGTTCGGCGTGGTACCCGGCCGGGTGGCACATCCTGCTGCGCGACCTGCAGGCCGAGGTGGTGTGGAAGGACGTGGAGGGGTTCCTGCGCGACCCGTCCGCGCCCCTGCCGTCGGGGACGCGGACCATCCCCGGCGCGCCGACCCCGCCGAACTGATCGGAGCTTTTCAACGTTAACCTGAGGCCGCAGCCTTGCGGCAGGGCGCGCCAGAGCGTAACGGGCGCGCACTTTTGTTCCGGCTCGAGCCCGAGTTCACGGCATGACCCTGTTCGACTCCCCCGCTTTCGAGGCCCACGAAGGCGTCCACGCCTTCTTCGACGAAAAGACCGGCCTCAAGGCGATCATCGCCGTGCATTCCACCGCGCGCGGTCCCGCCTGCGGCGGCTGCCGCATGTGGCCCTACGAAACCGCTCAGGCGGCGCTCGAGGACGTGCTGAAGCTGTCCTGGGGCATGTCCTACAAGAACGCGGTCGCCGACCTGGAGCTGGGCGGCGGCAAGGCGGTGATCATCGGCGACAGCCGCACCCAGAAGACGCCGGAGCTGTTCGAGGCGTTCGGCCGCGCGGTCGACACCCTGGGCGGTCGCTACCTGAGCGCCGAGGACGTGGGCGTTTCGCCGTCGGACCTGGCGCACACCGCCCGGACGACCCAGTACGTGGTCGGTCTGGAGAGCGGGAAGTCCGGTTCCGGCGACCCGAGCCCGGTGACCGCCGAGGGGGTGTTCCGCGGCACGCAGCTGGTCGCCCGGCGGCTCTGGGGCGCCAACGACCTGTCCGGCCTCACCGTGGCGGTGCAGGGCGTGGGCCATGTCGGCGGCTACCTGGCCGACAAGCTGCATGCGGCCGGCGCGAAGCTGATCGTCACCGACGTGAACGAGCCGGTGTTGCGCGAAGTGGCCGAGCGTACCAACGCCACGGTCGTCCGTCCCGACGAGATCTACGACGCCGAGGCGGAGATCTTCGCGCCCTGCGCCTTGGGCGGGGCGCTGAACGAGAACACCCTGCCGCGGCTGAAGGCCAGGGCGGTGGTGGGCGCGGCCAACAACCAGCTGACCGGCCATGCGATCGGGCGCGAGGTGTTCGAGCGCGGCCTGGTCTATGCGCCGGACTATGTCGTCAACGCCGGCGGCATCATCAACGTCGCCTCCGAGGTGGCGGCCCGCAACTCCGGCGGCGCCTACGACCCGAACTGGGTCGAGGGCAAGCTGCAACGGCTGGTGACCACGCTGGACGAGGTGCTGGAGCGGTCGCTGACCGAGCGGCGGCCGACCAACGAGATTGCCAACGAGATCGCCCGCGCCCGCATCGCCGAGGCTCGCGCCGCGGCCTGATCCGTGGTCTGTTCGGCGCTTCTCGTCTCAGGGGAGCTCCGATGCCCAGACCCGTGCACTTCGAGATCCACGCCGGCGACCCGGCCCGGGCGCAGGCCTTCTACGAGGGCCTGTTCGGCTGGTCGTTCCAGCAGTGGGGCGATCAGCCCTACTGGCTGATCAGGACCGGGGAGGGGGAGCCCGGCATCGACGGGGGCATGATCAAGCGCATGGGGCCTGATCCGGACCCCACCGCGCCCACCCCGGTGATCGCCTGGGCCTGCACCGTCGACGTCGACGACGTGGACGCCTTCGTGGCCAAGGCGCAGGCCCTGGGCGGAAGCGTCGCCCTGGCCAAGATGCCGATCAAGGGGGTCGGCTGGCTCGCCTACTGCAAGGACACCGAGGGCAACGTCTTCGGCCTGATGGACGAGGACTCCTCGGCGGCCTGAGCGGCGCGCATGGTCGTCACGGGCTCGTGAACGCCTTCTTTCACCTAATTGCAGTCGCGCTTGAAGCGTGGCCGATCCGGCGCTCGTAGCTCCGGGCGTACGCGTGTCGAGCAGTCCTTCCCGGACCGCCCATGCGTTCGCACCCGAGGCAGGAACCATGGCCAAGACCCAGAGCGCACGCACTCAGAACAAGCAGATCATGGAGGCGGCCAAGTCCGCCGAGCAGTTCTTCAAGGCCGACCTGCAGGCCCTGAACGGGTCCGGCGTGTCCGGCGAGGTTCTGATCTTCTTCGACCACGACACCGGCAAGCTGACCGTGATCGTCAACGCCGACGGGCTGGAGCCCGGCCAGGTCCATCTGCAGCACATCCACGGATTCACCGAGGAGGGCCGCGTGGCGGTGATCCCGGGCGCCGAGGCGGACCTGGACCAGGACGGGTTCCTGGAATTCCTGGAAGGCGCTCCCGACTACGGCGGCGTGCTGCTGAACGTGGCGCTGAACCATGAGGACGGCACCGGGGCCGACAACGGCCACAGCCATGACGGCGCCTTCTCGGGCTTTCCGACCGCCCCGAACGGCACCATCCGGTTCATCGAGACCTACGACCTGGCCTCGCTGAACCCCGCGACCGATCCGCTGGAAGCGATGCCCGACATCGAGAACTATCACTTCGTGATCCACGGCCTCAGCCTGGGCGCCGGCGACGGGATCGCCAGCGACATCGGTTTCGAGGCGGACGGCACGGCCGGCTACAAGCTGGTTCTGCCCGCCGCGATCGGCGACTTCGAGGAAATCACTCGCATGGAGGCCATGCGCGAAGTCGGGGGCGTGCGCCGCGACTTCGCTCAGGACCGTGCCGAAACAAGGCGCGAAATGGCCGCCGATCGTCGGGCCGAGCGCAAGGCCGACGACGACGGGCCGTCCAACCACGGCGACTGGATGATGATGGGCTGAGCCTCGGCGCGGCGGTTACGGCCGCCGCGCTCGCCCCATCGGCTTCAGCGGCCGGCGGCCTCCAGCGCGTTCATGCGGATACCGCCCGGCAGGATCATGTCGCCGCCCTTCATTCCCGGCTCGCACCGGCCGACCCACGAGGCGTCGATGGTCAGGGTCGAGGTGCGGTTCATCTGCGGCACGGCCGCGCCGGTGGTCGAGCTCTCGGCCCGCATCTGGTAGCGGCGCTCGAAGTCGCCGGTCAGCGTCCCGGCGGTGGTGACCTTTCCGCCCGAGCCCATGTCGCAGACGCTGGAGAAGGCCCAGGTCCCGTCGGGGCGGCGGGTGGCGTTGTTCTTCGAGCACATGTCCTTGGTCACCTGCGGGCCCCAGATCGACATCTTCCGCTCCGACTCCGCGTCGACGCAGAAACGGGTGGTCTGGACGAACTCGTTGTCGGAGGAGGACATGCGCATCTCCCACAGCCCCGCCTTGCGCACCGCCTGAGGCGGGGCGGGCGGCGCCTGGGGGGCCTGAGGAGCGGCGGGCGCGTCCGGGGCGGCGGGCGCTTCGGGCGCCTCCTCGCGGCGCTTGCAGCCGGCGGCGGTCAGGGCCAGGGCGGAGGCGGTGAGCAGGACGACGGCGATGCGCATTAGAATTCCCCGAATGATCGGCGAAGCTTAACCGCATTCCGCGCCGGGGGAAGAGCGCGCCGGGAACGGCGCCGCCGCCGTGAAGGTTGAGATCGAGCAATCAAGACCAGGAGCAACGATGTCCTCCTTCTTCCGCCACGAACCCGAGAACGGCCGCTTCGTCCTGCCGATGGACGAGGGGCGGGTGTTCGCCGACTACACCCGCGAGACCGACACCCTGCTGATCACCCACGTCGAGGCCGACCCCAAGCTGCGCGGAACAGGCGCGGCGGACCGGTTCATGCGCGAGCTGGTCGGACACGCGCGGCAGGAGGGCCTGAAGCTCCGCCCTCTTTGCTCTTACGCGGCGGCGTGGATGACCCGCCACCCCGACGAGAGCAAGGACGTGCTGGGCACGGGGTTCTGAGCTGACACGTCCCTCTCCCTATCGGGGGGCAGCCGCCGCCAAGCGGCGGCAGGGTGAGGGCCGCCGAAGGCTCAGGACGAGGAGCCGTGGTCGCCTCATTCTCCTGCGCAGGCCTCGGCTTCGCTGCGGTGCGCGGGTACCCTCCTTCTCTCGACGGGAGAAGGAGTTAGTGCGCCGGTTGGGCGCCCTTCTGCAGGATGGCTTGCAGGGTCTGGGCCTTCTGTTCGACGTCGTCGGACAGGCGCCGGGCCAGTTCGCGGGCGCCGACGGGATAGGCGTCGCCGCCTTCGGCGATCTCCTCGGCCAGCAGCGACAGGTCGCGCATCGACTGGTGCAGGGCGGTGATTTGTTCGCGGGCCAGGGCCTGGGCCTCGCGCTGCAGCCGGCGGATGCGCTCGGACGGGGTTTCGGGCTTAGGTTCGGGACCCGGGGGAACCAGGGTCAGGCGGGCTCTCGACATTCTCGACCATCTCCGCGGCCCGTCCCGCGGCGGCGCGGTCGGGGGCTCGCGCGGAATCTCCTGCAAACGCCGGGCCGGTCGAAGGCGCGCGGGCCGCGCCGTTTCGGGACGGGTCGGCGCGGGCGTTTTTAGCCTAGTGCGCGGTCTTCTGGAGGATGGCCTCGAGCGTGAGGGCCTTCTGGGCGGCGTCCTCGGCCATCCGGCGGGCCAGTTCGCGCGCCCCGATCGGATAGGCGTCGCCGCCCTGGGCGATCTCCTCGGCCAGGCGCGACAGCTCCATCAGCTTGGCTTCGAGCGTACCGATCTGCTGCTTGGCCAGCGACTGGGCCTCGGCCTGGAGGCGACGGACACGGTCGGACAGGGATTCGGCTTGGGGTTCCTGCGCGGGAACGACGGTCAGAAGGGACGCTGACATAGCTTCTGTTTCACCTCGATGGCCGCCGGTGCGGAGGGAGGTCGATCCGGCGACGGTCCTGCTTATGGATACGCAAAGCCTCTGCCGTGGTTCCGAGGCGAAGGTGGTGAACGTGTGCAGAACCAAGCCCGTGGCGCAAAGGTCACGCCCGCCGCGAATCCCCAGCGCGCCCGTGGGATGACAGGCGTTCCGGCGCGCCTTAAACAGGCGCCTCTCTCCACCCCGACGAGCCGCCCGAGACCCGCCATGCACGACGTGAAAGCCCTGCGCGAGACCCCCGACGCCTACGTGCGCGGCTGGTCGTCCCGCGGCGTGGCGGACGCGGAAGCGGTGGTGGACGAGCTGCTGTCGCTGGACCGCGACCTGCGCGCCGCCCAGACCGCATTCCAGGAGGCCCAGGCCCGGCGCAACGAGTCCTCTAAGCTGATCGGCCAGGCCAAGGGCAGGAAGGACGAGGCGGAAGCGCAGCGGCTGATGGCCGAGGTCGAGAGTCTGAAGGGCGCGATCGCCGAAGCCCAGGAGCGCGAGCGGACCCTGGGCGAGCAACTGCGCGACCGGCTGGCCTCCTTGCCGAACCTCGCCGCCGAGGACGTGCCCGAGGGCGAGGACGAGAGCGGCAACGTCGAGGCGCGCCGATGGGGCGACCCGGCGCAGGTCCCGGCCGCGCGCCTGAACGCGCCCAAGGACCACGCCGATCTGGGCGAAGCGCTGGGCATGATGGACTTCGAGGCGGCCGCGCGGATGAGCGGCTCGCGCTTCGTCGTGCTGAAGCGAGACCTCGCCCGGCTGGAGCGGGCGATCGGCCAGTTCATGCTCGACATGCAGACCGGCGAGCACGGCTACACGGAGGTGAGCCCGCCGCTGCTGGTGCGCGACCAGGCGATGTTCGGGACGGGGCAACTGCCGAAGTTTGAGGAGGATCTGTTTCAGACAGCCGAGTACGATCTCACACGGCTGGAAGTGGGTACTCGACTGTTCGAAGACCCGGATATCCTGCGTGCGATTAAGGCTGATGTCGAAGCAAGCCGCCACTGGCTAATCCCCACCGCCGAAGTCTCCCTGACCAACCTGGTGCGCGAGCAGATCACCGGCGAGGAAGAGCTGCCGATGCGGCTCACCGCCCTGACCCACTGCTTCCGCGCCGAGGCGGGCGCTTCGGGGCGGGATACGCGGGGCATGATCCGCCAGCACCAGTTCCAGAAGGTGGAGCTGGTCTCGATCACCACGCCGGAGCAGTCCGACGAGGAGCACGAGCGCATGACCAGCTGCGCCGAGGCGGTGCTGAAGCGGCTGGAGCTGCCGTTCCGCACCATGCTGCTGTGCCGGGGCGACATGGGCTTTTCGGCGCGCAAGACCTACGACCTCGAGGTCTGGCTGCCGAGCCAGGGGGCGTATCGCGAGATCAGCTCCTGCTCCAACTGCGGCGACTTCCAGGCCCGGCGCATGGACGCGCGCGTCCGCAAGGCCGGCGAGAAGGGCACCCGCTACGCCCACACCCTGAACGGCTCGGGCCTGGCGGTCGGCCGGACGCTGGTGGCGGTGATGGAGAACTACCAGGATGAGGGCGGGCGCATCGCCATTCCCGAGGCGCTGCGGCCGTACATGGGCGGCGTCAGCCACATCGGAGGCCGGGCGTGAACCCCTCTCCCACAGGGAGAGGGAGGGGCCCATGCGCGACAGCGCGTGGGAGGGTGAGGGGTTACGGAGCTCACCGGATATGGCGGTCCCCCTCATCCCCCGCGCAAGAACCTTCGCTGCGCTCCGGTGCGCGGGTTCCCCCTTCTCCCGATGGGAGAAGGTAGATGAGGATCCTCCTCACCAACGACGACGGCATCGACGCGGAAGGGTTCGTGGCGCTGCGCACCATCGCCGCCGCGTTGTCGGACGACGTATGGGCCTGCGCGCCCGAGATCGAGCAGTCGGGCGCCTCGCGAGGCATCACCCTGACCGATCCGCTGAGGGCGCGGCGGGTGGACGCGCGGTCCTGGGCGGTGTCGGGGACGCCGACCGACTGCGTGGTGCTGGCGCTCACCGACCTTTTGGACCGCAAGCCCGACCTGATCCTGTCGGGCGTGAACCGCGGCCACAACATCGGCGAGGACGTGACCTTCTCGGGCACGGTGGCGGGCGCGCTGCAGGGCATGCACTTCGGCGTGCCGTCGATCGCGTTGAGCCAGAGCCTGACCCGCTTCCACGACGAGGTGGTGGCCCGCTACGACACCGCCGAGCGCTATGCGCCCGGCATCATCCAGCGGCTGGTGCAGGCCGGCTGGCCGCGCGACGTGGTGATGAACGTCAACTTCCCCGCCGTCGGCCCCGACGAGGTCGCGGGCGTGGAGGTGACGGTCCAGGGCATCCGCGACGCCGAGTACGTGACTGCGGAAAAGCGCACCGACCTGCGCGGGCGCGACTACTACTGGATGGGCTTTTCCGGCGCGCGGCAGAACCCGCCGCCTGGAAGCGACCTGCGCGCGGTGCTGTACGACCGCAAGATCTCGGTCACGCCCCTGCACGTGGACCTGACGCACCTGCAGACGGTTCACGACCTGAAGCAGGTTCTGGGCGGCGCCCCGCCCAGGGTCCGCGACGAGGTGGCCTGATGGTCGAACACCCCGACGACCGCGACGAGCACAGCGCGCGGGCCCGCATGGGCCGGCTGATCCTGGCGCTGCGCTCGCAGGGGGTGACCGACGCACGGGTGCTGAACGCCATCGAGTCGGTGCCGCGCGACGTGTTCGTGCCCGAGCTGTTCCAGGAGCAGGCGTTCGAGGACTCGGCCCTGCCGATCGACTGCGGCCAGACCATCAGCCAGCCGTTCATCGTCGGCCTGATGACCCAGGCGCTGGAGGTCGAGGGGCGTCACCGGGTGCTCGAGATCGGCACGGGCTCGGGCTACCAGGCGGCGGTGCTGTCGCGGCTGGTGCGCTACGTCTACTCGGTCGAGCGCTATCGCAGCCTGTTGACCGAGGCAGAGCGGCGGCTGAAGAGCCTGGGGATGGAGAACGTCATCACCCGCTTCGGCGACGGGTCGGAGGGCTGGCCCGAACAGGCGCCGTTCGACCGGGTGATGGTCACCGCCGCGGCCCCTGGCGAACCGAAGAAGCTGCTGTCGCAGCTCAAGCCCTCCGGCATCCTGGTCGCGCCGGTCGGCAAGGGGCCGGTGCAATCGCTGGTGCGCTACGTCGGCGACGGGCAGGGGACCTTTCACCGCGAGCACCTGGGCGATGTGCGCTTCGTGCCCCTGCTGGAGGGCGTTGCGCGGGAGCAGTAGCGAAGGGCGGCGATACGCCGCCACGTTTTTGCTCGGCTTTTCGGCTTTGCTCGCGTCGAAAGCGTGAAGGTGCTCTGATCGGCGCGCCTCAGGCGATTCTTCCTGGCCCGTGTTCGCAGCGGGCGCCTCCTGATCTTCATGTCGGAGCGGCGATGACCAAGACCATCCGCAACCTGTTCCTGTCGGGCGCCGCCGCGGCCGCGCTGGCGGCCTGCGCCGGGTTCGAGGCGCCGACGCCGAACTTCCCGATCGACGTGAACGACTACCGTCCAGCGCCCACCGCCGCCCAGGTGCAGGCCGCCTCCCAGCAGACCCCCGCGCCGCCGGTCGAGGACGGGCCGCGCGCGGTCCCGACCAGCCGCATCGCCAGCGCGGAGCTGTCGCCGCCCCCCGCCGCCGCCGCGCAGTCGCAGCCCGCTCCGAGCCAGAGCGCGGCCTCCGCGCCGGCTCCGGTCCAGCCGAAGCCCGCCGCCGCCTCGCCGATCCCGGCGTCCACGGGCGAGGTCGCGGTCTATGTGATCCAGCCCGGCGACACCCTGAGCGGCGTCGCGCGCCGCTTCGGCACGCCGCTGAAGACCCTGGTCGAGCTGAACGGCCTCGGCCCGGAGGGGGCGGTCAAGGCGGGGCAGAAGGTCAAGGTGCCGGCCTCGGCCGTCGATAAGGGGACCGACCCCTACGCCACCGGCCCGGCGCCGACGCGCCTGGCCTCCGCTCCGCCGGTCCGGGTCGTCGAACAGGGCTCGTCCGCGCCCGCCCCGATCACCCCGAAGCCGCAGGTCCAGCCGGTCGCGCCGAAGCCGCAGACCCCGACCCCGGCCCCCGCGACTTCCAGCCCGGCGCCCAAGCCGACCCCGCCGATGGTCTCCTCCTCGCCTGCGCCCGGCGACGCCGACATCGTGCGGCTGGGACGCGGCAAGTTCGTCTGGCCGGTGACGGGAGACGTCCTGTCGCGCTTCGGCGCCTTCGGTCAGGGACTGAAGAACGACGGGGTGAACATCGCCGCCCCGGCGGGGACGCCGGTGAAGTCGACCGCGGCGGGCGAGGTGGTCTACGCCGGCAACTCGGTGCCGGGCTTCGGCAACCTGGTGCTGGTCAAGCACGCGGACGGCTGGGTGTCGGCCTACGGCCATCTGGCGGCGATGACGGTGAAGATGAAGGACCGCGTGTCGCAAGGCCAGGAGATCGGCCAGGTCGGCCAGACCGGCGGCGTCGACCGGCCCCAGGTCCACTTCGAACTCCGCTACGCCCCCACGGTGCGGGACCGGGCCAAGCCGGTCGATCCGATGCTGGTGCTGCCTTGAACCCTCTCCCAAAGGGAGAGGGAGGGGCCCGCGCCGTCAGGCGTGGGAGGGTGAGGGGTTACAGCGCTGTCCGGAAAGGGTGGCCCCCCTCATCCCCCGCGCGAACCTTCGCGCAAGCGCTCCGGTGCGCGGGTTCCCCCTTCTCCCGACGGGAGAAGGAACAGAGACTCACCCCGGCTCGGGCGAGAAGCGGGCCATTTCGATCTGGGCGGCGAGGCCCGGGGGCAGGTCCCGCTCGGGCACGGCGGCGAGTTTGCGCAGGCGGTCGGCGTCGGTCGCCTCGACCATGACGCTGGCCACCGCCGTCTCGGTGAGCGCGTAGGCCAGGCAGATCTCCTCCGCCGTCCAGTTCTTGGTCTGGTGCAGGAAGGCGTAGCCGCCGACCCCGGCAAGGGGATCGGCCTGCACCGTCGCTGCGGGCCGCGCGCCGCCGAACAGGCCGCGCCGGACCGGCTGGGCGGCCGCGGTCAGGGCCTCGACCTTGCGCGCGGTGGACAGGCTGTCGGGGAACCAGCCGTACGCGACCACGCCCATGTCCAGCTCGACGGCGGCCTTCAGGCGGTTGCGCTCCTTCCAGCCCGAGCGCAGGTGGTAGGGGGTGGACAGCACGTCGAAGGCGTTGGTCGAGACGTAGGCGTCCATGGCGTCGTTGTCGCCGGCCACGCCCAGCAGCCGCACCTTGCCGACCGCGCGCAGCGCCTTCAGCGCCGACAGGGCGCGGGTCGGGAACTCCTCGGTCGAGGGGTTGTCCAGCACCGCCAGATCGACGTGCTCCAGCCCCGAGCTCGTGATCACGTGGTCGACCGCGGCGGTCATGGCCTCGGGCGAGAAGTCGCGCGCGATCCCCTGGGGGCCGCGCACCACGCCCAGCCGCATGGACACGAACACCAGCCGCCGTTCGACCGAAGACAGGGCCTCTCCGACCATGGCCGGCAGGGCCGGGTGCGAACCGGTCAGGTGGTAGCTGTTGATGCCGTCCTCGAGCGCGGCCCAGACCAGCTCGCGCACGTGGTTGGCGCCGCGCTCGGCGGCGGCGTCGCCCAGCGCGAGCGACACGGCCGAGACCACGGTGCCGGAGCGTCCGAACGGGCGGTAGCGCATGTCCTCAGCCCTCCGCCGGCGCGGCGGTTTCGAGCGCCAGCGCGTGCAGCTCGCCGCCCATCTTGCCCTTCAGCGCGGCGTAGACCAGCTGGTGCTGGCGCACGCGCGGCAGGCCCCTGAAGGCGGAGGAGACGACGCGGGCGCGGTAGTGGTCGCCGTCGCCGGCCAGGTCCTGGATCACGATTTCCGCGTCCGGAAAGGCTTCGCGCAGGTGCGTCTTCAGCTCGTCGGCCGACATCGGCATGGGCGTGGGTCTCCCTCCCCATGGTGAATGCGGCCGTTCAGGTTAACACCGCCCTGACGCGGGCGGCGAACTCAACCGCTGCGGCTGTCGGAGAAGAATCCGTAGAGCGTCCAGGCCACGCCGAACGCCAGGCCGTAGATCAGGGCCGCCATGCCCAAGAACGCGCCTTCGTCGAAGGTCTCGTAGCCGTAGCCGTACTCCCAGCCGTAGCCGTGATCGTTGGCCACGATGAAGTGGGCGACGACGGCCCAGTAGATGACGGTCAGAAAAACCGCCGCGCGCCGAAATCCGCGACGAAAGTTCATCGATGCACACTCCAGCCGCGAGGGTCTGCCTCGCTCGGCGCCGGTAGAACGGCGTTCGCGCAGGGTGGGTTGCAGGGGAGAAGAAAGTGCGGGCATGCGTCCGCCTCGACGGGCTGATCGCTCCGAAGTTTGTGGGGAGGCGCGGAGCGCGGGCGGGCCGCCCGGAACCGATGACCCTCGAGGTGAGGGCCGCTATGTACTTTCGGCGGGCACGCCCGCGCTCCGCGAAGTCGTTATCCGCAAGCGGCTCCTGGGCGGGTTCTCCTTGCCGGGGCCGAGGGGGCCACAGCGTTTTGCCGTCCCTCGGTACGCCTCTGCCCGGTTCGACCTTCAGGGAGCGACTGAGCCTGCGGCGGGCGGGAGGGTCCAGACCTCCCGGGCCCCGGGGTTTCGCCCCGGGCATGCACGCGCCGTCATGGCCAGTCTCGCACGGCGCAACCTTTCGGCCGCACCGCCGTAACTTCCAGCATCGGACACGAGCTTGGTCCCGCTCGACTTCCGCCCCGCCGCGGCTCGGGCTCTGGATCCTGAGCGCCCTCCCCGTGCGGCGGGGTTGGAGAGGAGTATGGGGGCGGTTCGAGGGGGCGGGCGAAAATAACGGAAACGCCCGCTCCCATCCCCGCTTTTCACCGTCATCCCGGAAAGCGCGTCAGCGCTTATCCGGGACCCAGGGGGGATGTCCGCAACCCGTGCCGCAGCCGGGGATTGATGCGCCCCCTGGGTCCCGGCTCTGCGCGGCTGCGCCGCTCCGGCCGCGATGACGGGGAATGTGGATGTCCTCGCGGCAAAAACGAGCGTGTGAGCCGATCGGCGTGGCCCGGCGGTCACGAGCGCGCCCCCTCGACCTGCGGCGCCGACCTCCGCCTGCGGCCCTGTTGCGCGGAGGCCTTCCTTGTGCGGGCCGAGAGAAGAGCGAGGCGCTCGAATCCGTCGACACGCCGGAGGGACGGCGCATACCCTGAGGGCTCGGGTCGAATCAGGCGGAGCAGACGGTGGACCGCGGCGCGGCGGCTCGGGGCTCGGAGCGGGCGGACGGCGACGCCGGACGCTTCGGCCGGGTCGTGCCCGTCTGGGCGCGGATCGCGGTGCTGGCCGCGGCGGTGGCGCTGGCCGCATACACCGCCTTCGCCGTCCAGGATTTGCGCCGCGAGGCGGGCGGCGCCGACACCGAGCAGGTGCGCCTGCGCGCCCGCGCCGAGGTGGTCGCCGCCCGCGTCTCGGCCGAGACCGCCGCCGTCCGGGCCGGCCTGTCAGCCGGCGCGCGTGCGCTTTCGGCGCGGGGCGATCGTCCGCTGGACGCGGCGGAACTGGCGCTGGAAGCCTCGGGCGGCGCGTCGGAGGCGGCGGCGGTGGTCGCCGACCAGGGGCTGCTGGCGGTGGCCGGCCGCGCCGCCGCTCCGGCCTGGGAGGAAGCCGCCGCAGAGGCCGCGCGCTCCGGGGGGCCGGTCTGGACCGGCCAGGTCGGCGGCAGGCCCTATCTGGCGGTCTCCGGCCCGGCGCGCGTGCGTCTGGTCGCCTCGCTCGATCTCTCCGACCTGGTCAAGGCTGAGCCGCCGGAGCTGCTGGCTGTGGCCGACGAGGGCGGGCGCGTGCTGGCGGGCTCCGACCCGGCCGCACGCACCTTGGAACAGGCGTTCGGGGTGCGCGCCGCGGAGGCGGTCGCGGCGGCGGAACAGGGCCGGACCATGACGTCGGAACGGGCCGAGGGCGGCGCCTTCGCCCTGGCCGCCGCGCGCACCGCCGACGGCTTGCTGGTGATCGCCGCGCGGCCGGCCGCGCCGCCCGCCGCCGCCTTGCCCCCGGCCCTGCTGCTGCTGGCGGTTCCGCTGGCGGGCGGAGCGGCTTTGGCCCTGGTGCTGTGGCGCACCGCCCGCAGGGCCGCCGCCCAGCGCCGCGCCTACGCCGAGACCGAGGAGCGGTTCAGGACCGCGGTGGAGGCGGCGCGCTGCGGCGTTTGGGAGTGGGACCTGCGCGCCGACCGGGTGTGGCTGTCGGACCTGGCAGCAGCCCTGCTCGGCTGGGGTTCGGGGCGGGTGGCGTCGGGCGACGAGGTGCTGACCCGCATCGCGCCCGCCAACCGCGAAAAGGTTCTGGCCGCGCTGCGCCACGCGGCGGCGTTCGGCGCCTTCGACGTGTCCTTCCGCGCCCAGAGCGTGGACGGACGCGCGAGCTGGGTGGAGGCGCGGGGCCAGGCGATCGGCCCGCGCGACCAGGACGGCTATTCGCGCATCGTGGGCGTGGCCCTGGACGTGACCGAGGAGCGCTCCGCGCGCTCCCGCGCCCAGGCGGCCGAGATACGCCTGCGCGCGGCCATCGACAGCGTGTCGGAAGCCTTCGTGCTGTGGGACGCGCACGGGCGGCTGCTGATGTGCAACCAGAACTTCCGCGACTGGTTCGACGTGGCCCCGCGCCTGAGCGCGCCCGGCGCGCCCCGCGAGGAGGTGACCAAGCTGGCGCGCGCCGCCATCCGCCGGGACCAGCCGGCGCCCGGCCGCGAGGGCGTGCGCGAGGTGGAGCTGGAGAACGGCCGCTGGCTGCAGATTTCCGAGCGGCGGACCGCAGAAGGCGGGTCGGTGGTCACCTGCGCCGACATCACCGCGGTCAAGCGCCAGGAGGAGGCCCGGCGCAAGAACGAGGAGGAGTTGCAGCGCATCGTGGCGCGGCTGGAGCAGAGCCAGGAGGAGCTGGCGGTTCTGGCGCGCAAGTACGAGGCCGCCAAGACGCGGGCCGAGGCCGCCAACCAGGCCAAGAGCGAGTTTTTGGCCAACATGAGCCACGAACTGCGCACGCCGCTGAACGCCATCAACGGCTTCTCCGAGATCATGACGGCGGAGATGTACGGGCCGCTGGGCGACCGGCGGTACCGCGAGTACGCGCAGGACATACTGAACTCGGGCCAGCACCTGCTGGCGCTGATCAACGACATCCTGGACATGGCCAAGATCGAGGCCGGCAAGATGACCCTGTCGTTCGAGCCCGTGGCGCTGGAGGACGTGGTCGAGGACGCGATCCGCCTGATGCGCAACCGCGCGGACGCGGCCGGCCTGACGCTGAGGATCGACCTGCCGCCGCTGCCGGAGATCGAGGCCGACTACCGGGCGCTGAAGCAGGTGCTGCTGAACCTGTTGTCCAATGCGGTGAAGTTCACCCCCCGCGGCGGCTCGGTGTCGGTGCGCGCGCGGGCGCTCGGCGAGGGGGTGAAGCTGACGGTGGAGGACACCGGCATCGGCATCGCGCGCGACGATCTGGCCCGGCTGGCGCGGCCGTTCGAGCAGGTCGAGGGCCAGCACGCCAAGACCCAGCAGGGCTCGGGCCTGGGCCTGGCGCTGACCAAGTCGCTGGTGGAGATGCACGAGGGCACGCTGGAGATCGACAGCGAGCCCGGCTTCGGCACCACCGTCGCCGTCACCCTGCCGCTGCGGCGCGGCCGCAAGGGCGAGGCGTTCGCCGCCTGAGGCGACTTGATTGCACGGACCGCGGAGTCGGGGTGTGATCGGGCGTGATCTCCGTGGTGATACCGACCCTGAACGCCGCGCCGACGCTGGTCGGCGCGCTCGCGCCGCTGGTGGCGGGGGCGGCGGCGGGGCTGGTGAAGGAGGTGGTGGTCGCCGACGGCGGATCGGGCGACGCGACGCTGGAGATCGCCGAGGAGGCCGGCTGCCGGATCGTGCGCTCCGCGCCGGGGCGGGGGACGCAGCTGCGCGCCGGGTGCGCCGCGGCGAAGGCCGACTGGCTGCTGGCGCTGCACGCGGACACCCGGCTGGGCGAAGGCTGGATCGAGGCGGTCCGGGCGCATGTGTCGGCCGGGGAGGGGACGGCGGGCTATTTCGGGCTGGCGTTCGACGACGCCTCGTGGACGGCGCGGCTGTTCGAGGTCGGGGCTGCGGCGCGGTGTCGGCTTCTGGGGCTGCCCTATGGGGACCAGGGGCTTCTGATTTCGCGGCGGCTGCACGATACGGTCGGCGGCTATGCGGAGCAGCCGCTATTCGAGGACGCCGAGATGGCGAAGCGGCTAGGCCGCGCGCGGCTGCGGCCGCTGGCGGCGAGGGCCGTGACCAGCGCCGAGCGGTACCGACGCGAGGGCTGGTGGCGGCGGTGGGCGCGTAACCAGGCGCTGCTGCTGCGCTGGCGGCTGGGGGCGGACCCGGCGGCGCTGGCGCGGGCCTACGGGCGGGAGCGCAAGGGGTGAAGCCGGTGCTGATCGTCTTCGCCCGGGCGCCGGCGATCGGGGTCGGCAAGTCGCGGCTGGCGAAGGACGTGGGCGTCGTGGAGGCCTGGCGCGTGTACCGGGCGATGCGCGAGGGGCTGCTGCGGCGGCTGGCCGATCCCCGCTGGCGGCTGATCGTGCGGGTGACGCCGGACGGGGCGGCGGCGTCCGGCGCGGAGCCCCAGGGCCCCGGCGGGCTCGGCGCCAGGCTGGAGCGGGCGCTGCGGGCGCACGGGCGGTTCGGGGTCGCCGTGGTGGGGACGGACTGTCCTGAGGTTACGCCGGAGCGGGTCCGGCGAGCGCTGCGGGCCGCGCGGCGCACCGGCGCGGCGCTGGGGCCGGCGGAGGACGGGGGGTTCTGGATTCTGGCCTTGGCGCCGGGGCGGGCGCGGCGGCTGTCGCTGGACGGCGTGCGCTGGTCGACCCCGCACGCGTTCGCGGACACCCTGGCGGCGCTCGGCGGAGAGGCGGCCGTGCTGGAGACCCTGGCGGACGTCGACGACGGCGAAGGCCTCAGGGCATGGCGGCGGCGGAGGTCTGCTGCACGACCGGGTTGAGGGCGGGCGCCGCGGGCGCGTCGGCGGCGACCACGCGGGCGCCGGAGACGACCGCGTCCAGCGACTTGACGTCCAGGCCCATCAGCTTGCGGTAGATCCAGTAGGCGGAGATCACCTCCTCCACGTACTGGCGGCTCTGGGGCACGGGCACGCTCTCGATGATCAGCAGGGCGTCGGCCTCGGGGCCGAGCTGCTTGACCGCCTTCATCACCGGGCCGGGGCCGCCGTTGTAGGCCGCCGCCATGCGCAGGATGTCGCCCTCGATCACGTTGGAGCGCAGCAGGTAGTTCACATACTCTTGGCCCACCTTGAGGTTGGTGGCCGGGTCGTGGAGCCGCTTGGGCTCCTTCTTCAGCTTGTCGTCGTCCATCAGCCAGGCGCCGGTGGTCGGCATCACCTGCATCAGACCGTAGGCGCCGACGCTGCTGACCGCGGTCGGCTCGAACCGGCTCTCCTTGCGGACGAGCGCGTAGACCAGCGCCTTGTCCACGGTGAAGCCGCCGGCGGGCGAGAGCTCGGGCATCGGGTAGTCGGCCGGATCGACGCCGGCGCGCTCGGGCCCGGTCAGGATCGGGCCGAGCGCGATCGCCAGGTTGGTCCAGTCGGCGCGGGCCTGGTCGGAGGCGGCTTCGGTCAGACCCGCGCGCAGCTCCTGGCCGGCTTCGGCGCGCAGGCCGAGCTGGGCCAGGGCCACGGCGCGCTTGGCGCGCGGCGTGGCCTTGACGAAGGCCTGGACCGAGGCGGTGTCCAGCGTCGGGCCGGCGGTCGCGGCCTTCACGATCGCGCCGTTCAGCTGGTCGTAGGGCTTGGGCCCAGCCGCGATCGAGGGCTCCAGCCCCAGCTGCCGCTCGGCGATCTGGCCGTAGAAGGTGTGCGGATAGCGGGCGGCGACGCGCAGGAACTCCGGCGCCTGCTCGGGCGAGCCCTTGGCGATTGCCGAACGCGCGGCCCAGTAGGCGCCGCCGGCGCGCACCCACGGATCCTCGGTCGGATCGACGGCGACCGATTCGAAGCGCCGCAGCGCCTCGGCGTAGTCCTTCATCCGATACGCGGCCAGGCCCGCGACCCAGCGGTCGCCGAGCTCGACGGCCAGCTTGTGCGCGGTCTTGAGGTCGCCCGCGTTCAGCGCCTCGCGCGCGGCCTTGGGGTTCTGGGCGGCGGGGGTGACGTCGACCAGCTTCTTGGCCGCGTCGGTGACCGAGGACCACAGGCGCTGGGCCGGGGCGGTCAGGGCGCCGATCGGGTCTTTCTCGTCCTTGGCCAGCAGGACGGCGGGGTCGGCGGTGGCGGTCTCCGGCGTCGGCTTGCGCTTTTCGGCCAGGGTGCGGACGCGCGCGGCGCCCGGCAGGTCGCCGTACTGGTCGAGCCAGGCGACCAGCTCCTCGTAGGAGGCCTTGTAGGCGGTCGGGTGGAAAAGCTTCTGGAATTCGACGTGGCCGACCAGGCTCTTGTCCTGGACCTGGGCCAGCTTGGCGCGGGCGGCCTCGAAGTCGCCCTTGCGCACGGCGTCGAAGGCGGCGGCGTAGAGTTGAGCGTCCCACGGCGACAGGGCTCGCGGCGCGGACTGCGCCTGGGCGGCGCCCGAGGCGGCCGCGAAAACGAGCACGGCGCAGAGCGCGGATCCCGCGCTGCGGAACAACTTCATACGAACCCCTCTGGGCCTCGGCCGCCCCGTCCGGCGACACGCGACCCTAACACCGGCTACGTTACGTTTCCGTTTGTAACGCCCGAGAGGCGAGTTGATCAAGCCGCTCGGTCAGCGACAAAAGATCATCCCAAGCTTTCTTTTTGGCCTGCGGCTGCCGCAACAGGAACGCCGGGTGCAATGTCGGTAAAGCCGGTAGGGATAGACCGCCCTCTTCGGCCCGCCAGTCGTGCCAGCGGCCCCTTAAGCTCAAAATGCCTTCGTCTTTCTTCAGCACCGATTTCGCCGATGCCGCCCCGACCAACAACAATACTCGCGGCGCGACCAAAGTAATCGCGCGTTCGAGGAACGGCGCGCACACGGCCTGTTCTTGCGGCGAGGGGGTGCGGTTGCCGGGCGGGCGCCAGTAGACGGTGTTGGTGACGAACACGCGCTCGGTCAGGCCCGCGGCGGCGATCATGCGGTCCAGCAGCTTGCCGGCCCGGCCGACGAACGGGGCGCCTTGCGCGTCCTCGTCGGCTCCGGGCGCCTCGCCCACGATCATCACGTCGCCTTGTGGGTTTCCGCGGGCGAACACCGCCTGGCGGGCGCCCTCGAAGCGCAAGCCGCAGCCGGCGAAGTCCCGGATCGCGGCCTCCAGCGCCTCCAGACTGCCCGCGGCGGCGGCCAGGCGCCGCGCTTCGGCCATGCCCTCCGACACGTCGGGCCCGCGCGCCATAGGAGCGGCCGGACCGGCGGACGGGCGGGGCAGGGGCCGCACCTCCGACTTGGGCTGGGTCAGGGTGCGGTCGACCGGCGCGTCCTCGAGACAGGCCTCGACGCCTGCGTCGCGCCAGAAGGCGAGCAGGCTCTCCAGGGCGCGGAGATCAGCGTTGTCGGTCGAGGTCTGCACGGGAGTCCTTCGCGGCGGGATTTCCTTGACCGCCGCCGCGTCACCTTCGGATATAAGCCCCGGACGATCAACGGCGCCCGCGTCGCGCCGCCGCAAGACAAGGGACGAGAATGGCCGAGGAGATCGCGCGCGAGTCGATGGAGTACGACGTCGTCATCGTGGGCGCGGGGCCCGCGGGCCTGGCGGCGGCGATCCGGCTGAAGCAGCGTGCGGCCGAAACCGGCCAGGACGTCTCGGTGGCGGTGCTGGAGAAGGGCTCCGAGGTCGGCGCCCACATCCTGTCCGGTGCGGTGCTGGACCCGGTCGGCTTGACCGAGCTGTTCCCCGACTGGCGCGAGCGCGGCGCGCCGCTGGACACGCCCGTGACCAAGGACCGGTTCCTGGTGCTGGGGCCGCAGGGCGAGCTGGACATCAGCCTGCTGCCCACCCCGCCGTTCATGAAGAACCACGGCTGCTACATCGGCTCGCTGGGCACCCTGTGCCGCTGGCTGGCCGAGCAGGCCGAAGCGCTGGGGGTCGAAATCTATCCCGGCATGGCCGCCAGCCACCTCGTCTACGAGGGCGAGACGGTGAAGGGGGTGGTCGCCGGCATCTTCGGGGTGAACCGCGAGGGACAGCAGAAGCCGGACTTTCAGCCCGGCCTGGAGCTGCACGCCAAGTACACCCTGCTGGGCGAAGGCGCGCGCGGGTCGCTGTCGAAGACGGCGATCTCGAAATACGGCCTGGACCAGGGCCGCGAGCCGCAGAAGTACGGCATCGGCATCAAGGAGCTGTGGCAGGTCCCGCCGGAGAAGCACCAGTCGGGTCTGGTGCAGCACACCCTGGGTTGGCCGCTGGACGACAAGACCGGCGGCGGCTCGTGGATGTACCACTTCGGCGACGGCTACGTGTCGATCGGCTTCGTGGTGCACCTGAACTACCGCAACCCGTACCTGTCGCCGTTCGAGGAGTTCCAGCGGTTCAAGACCCACCCGGCTATCCGCGAGCAGCTGGAAGGCGCCCGGCGGGTGTCCTACGGGGCGCGGGCGATCGTGGAGGGCGGCTGGCAGTCGGTGCCTAAGCTGTACTTCCCCGGCGGCGCCCTGATCGGCGACTCGGCCGGGTTCGTGAACGTGCCGCGCATCAAGGGCAGTCACAACGCGATCTCGTCGGGGATCATGGCCGCGAACGCAGCGTTCGACGCGATCGGCGCCGGGCGGGCGCGCGACGAGCTGGTCGAGTACGAGGAGGCCTATCGCAAGTCGCGGGTGTTCCGCGAGCTGAAGGTGGTGCGCAACGTCAAGCCGATGCTGTCCAAGGTCGGCACCACCTGGGGCACGCTGCTGAGCGGGATCGACATGCAGCTGAGCCACCTGACCGGGGGGCTGTCGCTGTTCGGCACGATGAAGCACGGCAAGACTGACGCGGAAGCGACCGAGCCCGCGGCCAAGCACAAGCCGATCGCCTATCCCAAGCCCGACGGGGTGATCACCTTCGACCGGCTGTCCTCGGTGTTCCTGTCGAACACCAACCACGAGGAAGACCAGCCCAGCCACCTGAGGCTGCTGGACCCTTCAGTCCCGATCCAGGTGAACCTGCCCAAGTACGCTGAGCCCGCGCAGCGCTATTGCCCGGCCGCTGTCTACGAGGTGCTGACGGACGAAAACGGCCACAATCCGCGGTTCCAAATCAACGCCCAGAACTGCGTGCACTGCAAGACATGCGACATCAAGGATCCGTCGCAGAACATCGTCTGGACCACGCCCGAGGGGGGCGGCGGGCCGAACTATCCGAACATGTGACGCCTTCGGGGGGCGCGGAAAGGCTGGAGTATCATGTCGCGTAAGTCGGGGATCGCAGCTTTGGCGGCCGTGCTGGCCGTGGCCGGCGGGGCGAGCGCGCAGGTCGAGCGGCCCAAGGTGGCGCCCTCGCTGGACAGCCCGTCGTTGTACGGGCGGTTCCTGGCCGGACGCAGCGCCATGCAGACCGGCGACAGCCGCGACGGCGCGGCGATGCTGGCCCAGGCCAGCGCCGCGGCGCCCGGGGACCAGGTGCTGCGGGAACGCGCGTTCAGCGCCTCTCTGCTGGCCGGCGACGTGACCAGCGCGGCCAAGCTGGCGCCCGCCGCGGTGGACAAGGACAACCCGGCGCTGCACTCGCTCGGCCGGCTGACGCGGGCGGTCGAGGCCATGGCGGAGGGGCGCGGGCGCGAGGCGCACGCGGCCTTGAGCGGCGAACCCCTGGAGTTTCCGCACCGGCTGGCCGCGGCGATGATCGGCCCGTGGGCGGCGGCCTCGGCCGGCCGCTGGGACGACGCCCTGAAGCCCGTGGAGACCGACGAGCGCCTGATCCGTCTGTTCGCCGAATTCAGCCGCGCGCGGCTGCTGGAAGCGCGCCGCAAGCCGGACGAGGCGGAGGCCGCCTACAAGGGCCTGATGGCCGACGGCGCGGGGGCCAGCCTGTTCCGCATGCCTTACGGCGAGTTCCTGGAACGCCGGGGGCGGCGCGACGAGGCGCTGGCGCTCTACGACGAAGGGCTGGCGGTCGATCCCAACGACGGGCTGCTGAAGGGCGCCCGAGAGCGGGCCGCCGCCGGCGCGGACGCGCCTGACGTGCCGGACATGAAGACCGGCGCCGCCGAAAGCCTCTTCACCGGCGCGGCTCTGATGATGTCGCAGCGGCAGGTGGAGCTGGCGGCGATCTATCTGCGGCTGTCGCTGAGGCTGGACCCGAACTCCGACCCGGCCTGGCTGATGACCGGCGACGCCATGAACCAGCTGAAGGACGAAGGCTCGGCCCGCGCCGCCTGGGCGCGCGTGCGGCCGGAGTCGCGCTGGTGGATCGACGCGCGCACCCGTACGGCCTGGAGCCTGCAGCAGGGCAAGGAGACCGAGAAGGCCTTGGCCCTGGCCGAAGAGACCCGTCGCGCCCGGCCGGCCAGCGCGGAGGCGGTGCTGACTCTGGCCGACCTGTACCGCGCCGGCGGCCGGCACGAGGATGCGGCGGGCGTGGTCAGCGCGTTCCTGGGCGACCGGCCGGCGTCGGACTGGCGGCTGCTGTACCTCCGCGGCGCGGCCTGGGAGCAGGCCGGGCGCTGGGACCTGGCCGAAAAGGACATGCTGGAGGCGCTGAAGCTCAGCCCGAACGAACCCGAACTGCTGAACTTCCTCGGCTACTCCTGGATCGACCGGGGCGTGCGGCTGAACGAGGGCATGGCGATGATCCGCAAGGCCGTCGCCGCCCGGCCGCACTCCGGCGCCATCCAGGACTCGCTCGGCTGGGCCCACTACCGGATCGGCGAGTACGAGAAGGCGGTCGAGCACCTGGAACTGGCGGTCGAGCTCGATCCCAACGATCCGGCGCTGAACGACCACCTGGGCGACGCCTACTGGATGATCGGGCGCAAAGCCGAGGCCGGGTTCCAATGGGCGCGGGTGCTGACGCTGAAGCCCGACGCCAAGCTGACCGCGTCGGTGGAGGCGAAGCTGAAGGACGGGCTGGGTCCGCGGACGCTGGTGGCCGGGCGGTGATCGACCCCGGTTTCGCGCCGGCCAAGGTCAACCTGTATCTGCACGTAGGCCCGCTGGACGCGGACGGGTACCACCCGCTGTCGAGCCTGGTGGTGTTCGCCGGCGTCGGCGACCGGGTGCGGCTGGCGCCGGCCGCGGCGGACAGCTTCCTCGTCGAAGGGCCGTTCGCGAAAACCCTCGCCGGAGAGCAGGACAATCTGGTGCTGCGGGCGCTGCGGCGGCTCGAAGCGGCGACGGGCGGATCGCTTCCGCCGCTCCACATCACCCTCGATAAGGCGCTGCCCGTAGCCGCGGGGCTGGGCGGCGGCTCGAGCGATGCGGCGGCGGCCCTGCGCCTGGCCCGGCGGATGCTGCGCCTGCCGATCGACGACCAAGGCCTGGCCGAAGTCGCCGCCGGAGTCGGCGCGGACGGACCTATGTGCCTGCGGGCGGCGCCCTGCATCGCGGAGGGCCGGGGCGAGCGGCTGTCGGAAGCGCCGGAACTACCGGAGCTGCACGCGGTGCTGGTCAACCCCGGCGCGCCGTCGCCGACCGGCGCGGTCTATCGCGCCTACGACGAGGCGGGCGCGCCCGGCGGGGCCGACCGGCCGGTCCTGCCGCCGGCGTTCGAGAGCGTGGAAGCCTTGGCCGAAGCGCTGGCGGACTGCCGCAACGACCTGGAGGCGCCCGCCGTCCGGCTGACACCGGTCATCGGCGAGGTGCTGGACGTGTTGCGCGCGGCGCCGGAGACCTTGCTGGCGCGCATGTCCGGATCGGGCGCGACCTGCTTCAGCTTGTGCGTCGGAGCGACGGCCGCGGCTGAGCTGGCCGATCGGTTGAGGTCTGAACGTCGGGGCTGGTGGGTGCGCGCCTGTAGGCTGGGAGGATCGGTCGCGACCTGAGGCTGCGAAACTTCCGGCCCCTCCGGCGCGTTCAGTCGCTGTCGAAATGCGGGCGGGGGTCTCGTTCAGGAAGGACTTCCAGATGCTTCACAAGACAGTACTCATCGGAGCCGCCGCGGCTCTCGCCCTCGCCGCTGGAACGGCGGCGGCGCAAAGCTCGCCCGCCGACAAGCCTCCGTCGAAGACGAGCGCCGGCGAAGCCTACGGGGCGGCGCCGAACAACACCCCTGAAGCCGCCGGCGAGGCCGCCGCCATGGGGCGGCTCGGCACCGTGGCGCCGGGCACTCAACAGCGCACGACCACGACGACCGGCGCCCAGGGCACGATGCAGACCTCGCCCATGTACACCACGCCGAGCACCTCGACGGGAACCCCGGCTCCGACGCGGATGTACGCCGACACCCAGGCGCCGACGATGACCACCCGCGTGGTCACCAACGGGCCGGTGCCGGACACCCCGGAAAACCGCAGCCGCTACGGCGCCCCGATGAGCCGCGCGGGCAAGCGCACCGCTCCCGTCGGCAACTAAAAGCGAAGCTTCACGACGCTTGAAGCACAGGACGGCGGGCCCTATGGTCCGCCGTCTTTTTTGCACCGCGAAAAGAGCTCGTGGCCTCCACCTCCGAACCCCTGTCGTTCCAGGATCTGATCCTGACGTTGTACCGCTATTGGGGGGAGCAGGGCTGCCTGATCCTGCAGCCCTACGACGTCGAGGTGGGGGCGGGGACGCTGCATCCGGCCACCGTGCTGCGCGCGCTGGGGCCGAAGCCGTGGAAAGCCGCCTACGTCCAGCCCTCGCGACGGCCCGCCGACGGGCGGTACGGGGAGAACCCGAACCGGCTGCAGCACTACTACCAGTTCCAGGTGATCCTGAAGCCGAACCCGGACAACCTGCAGGAGCTGTACCTCGGCTCGCTGAAGGCGATCGGGATCGATCCGGCGCTGCACGACATCCGCTTCGTCGAGGACGACTGGGAGAACCCCACCGTGGGCGCCTGGGGCCTGGGTTGGGAGGTCTGGTGCGACGGGATGGAGGTGACCCAGTTCACCTACTTCCAGGGCGTGGGCGGGCTGGAGGTCGACGTGGTGTCGGGCGAGCTGACCTACGGGCTGGAGCGGCTGGCGATGTACGTCCAGGGCGTCGACGACGTCTACGACCTGCGCTTCAACAACGAGGGCGTGACCTACCGCGAGGTGTTCCTGGAGAACGAGCGGCAGAACTCGGCCTTCAACTTCGAGGCGTCCGACGTCGAGACCCTGAAGCGGCAGTTCGAGGACATGGAGCGCGACGTGCCGCGCATCCTCGAGAGCCGCGGGCCGCAGGGCCAGCGCCTGGTGCTGCCGGCGTACGACCGGGTGCTGAAGGCCAGCCACCTGTTCAACCTGATGGACGCCCGCGGCGCGATCGCCGTGGCCGAGCGGCAGAGCTACATCGGCCGCATCCGCGACCTGTGCAAAGCCTGCGCGAGCGCCTGGGTGGAGCAGGAGCGGGCGGGGTGAGGGAGAACGAGCGATCTCCCTTCCCCCTTGATGGGGGAAGGGCCGGGGATGGGGGTGACCCCGCCGCCGGGTCCGCGCCAAGGCCGACGCCCGCGCCCGGCGCCGTCGCCCGTGCCCGCCGTCTTCGTGAGGATATGACCCTGCCCGAGCGGCTGCTCTGGAAGGCGTTGCGGGCGCTGAAGCTGAACGTGCGCCGACAGGCGCCGATCGGCCGCTTCGTCGTCGACTTCGTCCACCATGAGAGCCGGCTGGTGATCGAGGTCGACGGGCCGCATCACGACAGCCCTGAAGCGCAGGCCGCCGACGCCGCGCGGACCGCCTGGCTGGAAGGCCAAGGTTATCGGGTGCGCCGCTATCCGGCCAAGCGCGTGATCAACGACTGGGCGGCGGTCGCGGAAGAGATTCGTTCGGAAATCGGGTCACCCCCATCCCAACCCTTCCCCCATCAAGGGGGAAGGGCTTTGTGGCGCGCCCGTCATCAATGGGTGCGTGAAAACTGAAT